>OJSC01001945.1_pt1 | contig 18423 bp, 17 predicted proteins | sample 1599361 | NCBI WGS metagenome assembly OJSC01 (sample SAMN04168656, study PRJEB22393) | human gut metagenome | biome: human gut microbiome; feature: stool | host: Homo sapiens | collected 2014-03-17 | reverse complement strand
AGGACTAAATTCTACCGCCCTGTAGGGCAGTGGAATTTAAAATTTCATTTTAGGGGAATCTAAATGATAGTGAATGTATATTGCAGATTTCACGGCATATGTTATAATATAAGCGTAAAGTAAAAGTATTATAGTACAAGGGATGTAGTTTCGGGAAATATTTCGTGGCTGCATATATAACAAAGTCTGATACAGACTAAAATAAGGGATATTCCCTGATAAAAGCAATCAGGGATGCCAAACTTTCCCTGTTTATATAGATATTTAGTCAAAAATAAGTAGGGAAAGGAAGGAAAAGCAATGGAACAAGAAAAGGTTACTATTAGTCTCGAAGAAAAAGTAGAAAAAGTTAAAGATCTTCGCCCAATTGATGACGTATTCTTTGAAGTTCTGGCAGATGATATACCATTTTGTCAGGAAATGTTGCGTATTCTTCTTGAGGACGAAAATCTGGTTGTCAAAGATGTAATTGTGCAAAGCAGTCAGAGAAATCTGTATGGTCGTTCAGTGCGATTGGATGCTTTATGTATCTTAGGAAATGGGAAAAGTGCAATGTTGAGGTTCAGCGATCTGATAATGATGATCATGTCCGTCGCGTAAGATTCAATGCTTCAAGTATTGCTGTGAAAGATTCACAGAAAAATGAGAAGTTTGAACAAATCGAAGACATCATTGTAGTATATATTTCTCAGTTTGATATTTTTAAAGCAAACCATGTGCTCTACCATGTAGATAGCACGATTAGAGAAACGGGACACCGTATTGATGACGGACTCTATCGAGTCTTTGTGAATACGGAAGTGAAGGACGGAACTACAATTTCGGAATATATGGATTGCTTTCTTAAAAAGGAAGTCAATAATTCCAAATTTCCGGAGTTCACTGACAGAATGAATGTTTTAAAGCATGAAGAAAGGGGGCTGGATGCCGTGTGCGAAGTAATGGAAAGATATGAACAGAAAGCTGCTGAGAAAGCAATTGCGAGATCGAATGTTGATTCTATTAAGTATATGATCACAACATTTGGCGCTACGGAAAAACAAATTTTGGGAAATAAAAACTATTCCAAAAAGGAGTATAACACTGCCCTTAAGGAGCTTGCGGACGAAGGCAAGACCTTGTAAGTTGTGGAGATTTATTCACAGATAAGTTAATTTAAGGACCATCTCAGTAAAGAGGTGGTCCTTTTCTTATACCCTCGAAGCAGGATCATCTTCTAAAAGATCCTCAATTGCGCAATCCAAAGCATTTGCCAGTCGGTTCAAGATATCTCCCTGCGCATGATTGATGTTGCGAGTGCGCTGTTCATATGCCTTTATCGTTTGAAGGTTCACACCGGATCTGATTGACAATTGTCCCTGTGAAAGTTTTTTCTTCTCTCGTAATTTCCTAAGATTGCCCATTTTAAGCTAAAGTACCACTGTAGTAACCCGGAATACATGTTTGAATTCAACATTATAAATCATTTACGTTGATTTTACGTGAAATGGTGGGTACTATTCATAGTAGAACATGAAAATTAATAATTGCCGTCTAAAAAGAACTTTGCAGAGTTAATTTTAGACATAAAAATGCACCAGATGGTTTGCAGACCATCTGGCGCCATGTACTATTCGTACACAAACTTAATTCCTATAAGCATCATATGATGACTATCGGTGAAAGTCAATATCCAATTCGAACAAAATTATTATATCATATATATACAAATTTATTAAACATGTCTTGTGCGCGAATCGTATCTAACTATTTCCATGTTACTAAAACAAAGGAGAAATTGTACTATTGAGCAAAAAGAAAAAGCAAACCAAGGGGGAAGTGCGCCCTAAAAAGCATTTGTCTCAGGATGAAAGGATCACCATCCAGACCATGCTTGATAACAGCGCAAAGCCTTATGAGATCGCACAGACGTTGAATAAATCTCCTTCCACCATCATTCGAGAGATTCGAAACCACACGAAAATCAACGACTGCAGGAAGTGGTCCACTTGCGGAAAACGAAGGATCTGTATTCGTACATACTGTAATTCGGTCTGCAAGAAATGTGACAAACGAAACTGTTGGGAGATCTGTCGTGATTATGAAAAGGATGAATGTCCCATACAAGATGCGTCGCCTCATGTATGTAATGGATGTGATCGGAAGTTCAACTGTGGAATGGAGAAGCGCTTATACAAAGGTGTAGACGCTCATACCGAGTATAAGGCAGAATTGCAGACGAAAAGGATTGGATTCGATCTGACGGAGGACATGTTGGATAAGATTGATCAAAAGGTATCCCCACTCTTAAAAGCGGGACATTCGCCATACTCTGTAATTCAGACCTTGGGAGATGAACTTCCTTGCAGCGAGGCGACATTATATCGTCTGATTGATGCATGCGCTTTGTCTGCAAGAAATGTTGACTTACAGGAACGTGTAAAAAGGAAGCCCAGAAAAAGGCGCATTTTAAGTAAGGACGCATATGCAATCATCACTGCTGAGAAAAAAGGCCATTTATGGACGGATTATCTGAAATATATCAGAAACCATGGATGCCATGTCTTGCAGCTTGACTGTGTAGAAGGAAAGAAGGAGGATAAGGCGGTCCTTCTCACGCTCCATTGGGTATCTGAGCATATGCAACTTTATTTTATTATGGATAATCAGACTTCTGAATGTGTTGTGGAGATGCTTGACAGAATTGAAACGGCTGTAGGTACGGAGGTATTTCGAGAAGCTATCCCAATTCTGCTGACCGATAATGGTCATGAGTTCATGGATGTAAAAGGTATGGAGAGGTCATGCATTTATCCTGATCAGAAAAGAACAAACGTGTTCTTTTGTGAACCGAATCGCCCGGATGAAAAGGGACACTGTGAGAGAAATCACCGGTTATTAAGAAAAGTGATTCCTAAAGGGACCTCATTGGAACCATACGATCAGAGAGACATTACGGTAATTACAAATCATGTGAACAGTTATGTCCGGAAAAGTCTTGGTGGGATGTGTCCTTATGATCTGGCGATGGAGCGTTTGCCGGAGGATTTCTTTGATCTGTTGGGCTTAGAGCTTATCACAAGAGAAAATGTAAATTTAACACCGATGCATCACGGACATCTTTCTGCTGGATGATAAGAATACCCTATCTGAGCTAATGCTTGGATAGGGTATTTCCTTGAAATTTCTCAGACTAAATGCAAAATATTTTATTTTCAGACTAAATGCAAACACTTTTTGCATTTAATTTGAAAAATAACCAGATACAAAAAATTTTAATTTAGTACTAAAGTATTCCCCCTTTCGTCCGATATATATGATAAGTAAACAAGGAAACCCCATTGTTTACCCCATAAGACAGACCTCTGACCGGAGCGTACGGCCGCAAAGAGGAAAAGCTTATAATTAAATATTCATATCAATTACAGCATGGAAGCTGTAACTTAATTCAAGGAGGAAATTATTATGGCAATGGTAGTACAACACAACATGACCGCAGCTAATGCAAACAGAATGCTTGGAACAACATCTAGTGCTCAGGCAAAATCAGCAGAAAAATTATCTTCAGGTTATAAGATTAACCGTGCAGGAGACGATGCTGCTGGACTAAAGATTTCTGAGAAGATGAGAAGCCAGATCCGTGGTCTCAACAAGGCTTCTGATAATGCACAGGATGGTATTTCTCTTATCCAGACAGCAGAAGGTGCTTTAAATGAGTCTCACTCTATCTTACAGCGTATGAACGAGTTAGCTGTTCAGGGTGCTAACGATACAAACCAGTCAATTGACCGTGATGCTATCAATCAGGAGTTAGAGGCGTTAACAGATGAGTTAGACAGAATCTCACAGACAACCCAGTTCAACAAACAGAATCTGTTAGACGGTAACTTCAAGGATAAAAAGCTTCAGGTTGGAGCAAATGCAAATCAGAATATTGAAATCAGCATTGATGCTATGAATGCGGATTCACTTGGTCTTGGCAAGGAGATGGTTACACAGGGCGGAACAACTCCAATAGCTGTTAAATATGATGGAATAAGCTATAAATATGCTGCTAATACAACAGCAGCGAAGAATAAAGAACGGGCTATTGAATCATTCAAAGCGCAAATCAGTAAAAAAGTCGTATCTGCTGCTTTTACAGCTCAGTACGATAATACAACAGGTTCTATTTACTACAAAGCAACAATCGACGGAAAAGAGAAACGTTTTGCAGATGCTTCTAAAGCTAAAAAAGCATATTTAGAGGATCAGCAGGCTAAAGCATCAGCAGCTATTACAAATGATTTCCAGAAATATGTTCAGACTAGCACAACGGCAGGAACAACAGGAACACAAGGAGAAGTTCGTTATGGCGCTCGTGTTGATGATTATGAGTCTGCTAACAAAACAATTACAAAAGTTCAGGATGCCATCAATACAGTATCTACACAGCGTTCTGCACTTGGTGCATTACAAAACCGTTTAGAGCATACAGTTGCTAACCTTGATAATGTATCTGAGAATACTCAGTCCGCAGAATCTCGTATCCGTGATACAGATATGGCATCTGAGATGGTTGACTACAGCAAGAATAATATTCTTGCACAGGCTGGACAGTCTATGCTTGCACAGGCTAATCAGTCTACTCAGGGAGTATTATCTCTGCTTCAGTAATTAATACGAAATATAATAAACGTATGACAAATGAAAAGGAGGTGGCAGTAATGTCAGCTCCTTTTCTTAATAAAATATAAGGATGCATATGAAGTTAACAGAATTATATAAAGAAGTTTTTAACAGCTGTGTAGAATTTGCTGTATATGGAAAAACAACGATTGTCAGTGATATGAGAAAATTACTGCCTGAGCTAAAGGCATTTACAGAAGAATTTGTTCGCGAGAATAAATTTCAAATAAATAATGAAGAGTATGAACAGTTAGTCAGAGTCCTTTTGGATATTATGAAGGATATTGTTCAAGGAATAGATAATGAAGATCATGTATTATTAGAAGACACCTGTGAATTTGGGGTAAAGCCATTTCTGGAAATGTTTTTTTCAGAAGAAGAGTTAATGTGTTTGAGAAAAGAGGCATCGGATGGACAATAATATATATACGAATAATGTAAATGCATTACAGAATCGCTTTCCAGGATTAGCAGAAGTTGTTTCAAAAAAAATATATAATAGAGATCAGGACTTAAAAGTTCAAGTAGAAACGGCGTTTGACGGTAATCAAATACTTATAGTTAATAAGGATAATCGGACATTATATATAGAGGGAAAGAGAGAACCACAGAAGAAGGCACAGCGTGTGATTGAGCGGTGGAAAAAATTAAATAACGCAACGACGATTGTTGTTATAGGAATGGGGAATGTTACTTTTATAAAGGAGTTATTGAGACGGACTCCAAAGCAAATAAATATTATGGTGTATGAGCCATCAGTAGAAATATTTTTGACATTATTAGAAAAAGTAGATATTACAGAATATTTTAATAATAGAGCATTAGGATTAATTATAAATGGAATTAATGAAAACGAAGCAGAACCGGTTATAAAAGCATTTATTAATATTTCAAATTTAGAGTTTATAAAAAATTATAGAAGTCATAATTATCAGGAATTTTTTGGAACACAAATTTTAGATTTTTTAAAGAGATTGGATCGTATAATAACAGAAATTATAGTTAATGTTAATACGGGAATTGCTTTTTCGAAAGTTGAATCAAATAATATATTTCATAATATAGAGCATGTATGCAATGGATATGTCACAACACAATTATGTGATGTTATTCCGATAGATATTCCTGCAATCATCGTATCAGCAGGTCCATCTTTAAACAAGAATATAAATGAGTTAAAGAAAGCAAAGAATCGGGCGTTTATTGTTGCAGTAGATACTGCTTTGAAGCCATTAGTAAAGGCAGGAATTATTCCAGACTTATATGTTATTGTGGATGGGAAAAAACCGGAAATCTTATTTGACTTTGAAGAAGCAAAAACAATTCCATTAATGACAAGTATATCAGCACCATATAAAATTTTAAAAGACCATAAAGGGAAAAAGATTTTTTTCAATGAGGGCAATACTATTGTTAATCATTTATTTGCAATGAATGGAAAATTATTATATAGCGTAGCCTGTGGTGGATCTGTGGCATGCAGTGCATTTTCGCTTGTGTATAAAATGGGGTTTTCAAAAATAATTTTAGTAGGACAGGATTTGGCACTAACGGGCAATAAAACACATGCAGATGGCACTTTTCAGGAGAAAATGGATATTGTAGATACGTCGCATTCCGTTATGGTAGAAGGAAACTATGAAAAATTAGTGCCCACAAGAGCTGATTATAAAGTATATTTAGATTGGTTTAATTATTATATTGCAGGGTGTAGAGATGTTCATGTAATCAATGCAACAGAGGGAGGGGCAAAGATTCAGAATACGGAAGTTATGACGTTGCAGGCTGCTATTGAACGAGAATGTTCAAAGACGGTAGATATGGATGCATGTTTTTCCAAATTGAAACCTGCACTAAATGAAACAGAACGTTTAAAGGCAGTAGAATACTTAAACACGATTCCATCTATGTTTTCTCATCTGAGGAAGTATGTGGATAAAGGAATTAGTTATTATGAACAGTTACAAAAGATATGCAGCAACAAAAAAATTGATCAAAGAGCGTATTTGTCCAATTTAAATAAAATAAAAAAAATAACTAAAAAAATTGAAGAACATGAATTGTTTGGTATGATTTCTGACACGTTGGCAATTGCGGATTATATGGTCATGAGTGAACAATATTATGAAGAAGACAGTTTGCAGGCAGAGGGATTGGAAATTGCGAATAAAGGAATTCAATATATGAAGCTTGTGGATAAATGTATTGATTTATTTATACCGTTAGCAGAGGAAACGGTTGGGGAAATTAAATAGTTGATATATAATACATTTGGATAGATTTATTGCAGGAGGGAAAAATGTTAAACGGAAAAACAATTCTGGTAACTGGTGGAACCGGATCTTTTGGTAATGCGTTCACACAGTATGTGTTGGAGCATTATGAACCGAAAAAAATCATTATTTATTCCAGAGATGAATTTAAACAATTTAATATGGCGAATAAATTTAAAAAATATAAGGACAAATTGCGTTTCTTTATTGGAGATGTTCGTGACAAAGATCGATTATACCGTGCCTTTGATGGAGTAGATTATGTGGTGCATGCAGCCGCTTTAAAGCAGGTGCCAGCATGTGAATATAATCCAATGGAGGCGGTAAAAACAAATATCAATGGTGCAATGAATATTATTGAGGCGGCATTGGACTGTGGAGTAAAACGTGTCGTAGCGTTATCGACAGATAAGGCGGTAAACCCAATCAATCTTTATGGTGGAACCAAGCTGGTGTCAGACAAACTGTTTATTGCAGCAAATGCATATTCTGGGCAGAAGGATGTATGCTTTTCCATTGTAAGATATGGAAATGTAGCAGGAAGTCGTGGCTCGGTTATTCCATTTTTTCGAGACATTGTAGCAAATGGAGGAAAAGAACTTCCAATTACTGATTATCGCATGACAAGATTCTGGATCAGTCTGGATGAGGGTGTTCAGCTTGTAATCAAAGCTTTATCAGAAGCAAAAGGCGGAGAGACATTTATATCTAAGATTCCATCATTCAAGATTACGGATCTGGCGCAGGCGATTCTTCCAGGCTGTAAGATGCCGGAGGTTGGAATCCGCGAAGGTGAAAAGCTTCATGAGGTTATGGTGACGAAAGAGGATTCGATGCTTACATATGAATATGAAAAGCATTTTATCGTATATCCGCATTTTGACTGGTGGAATACTTCGAAAATTCAGGCAGGTGGAAAAAAGGTAGAACCTGGATTTGAGTACAGCTCAGGAAATAATACAGAATGGTTATCTGTAGATGATCTTGCCAGATTGCTTAAGGATGTGGAGGAGCATTAACCGGAAATGAATATTGCGATTATAACAGCCAGAGGTGGGAGCAAAAGGATTCCACATAAGAATAGAAAAGAGTTCTGCGGAAAACCCATCATAGAATATTCGATTCAGGCAGCTCTGGGAGCAGGTGTTTTCGATACTGTCATGGTTTCCACAGATGATGAAAAGATTGCGCAGATTGCGCGGGCTGCTGGAGCGGAAGTTCCATTTATGAGAAGTAAAAAAACGTCAAATGATTACGCGGCAACTGCTGATGTTTTGTTAGAGGTTCTGGAACAATATGATAAAATGGGGCAACACTTTATCCATGCATGCTGTATTTATCCGACAGCGCCATTTGTGACATCCGAAAAGCTAAAGCAGGCAATGGAGATATTACAGAAAGAGGAACGATATAGTGTTATGCCAGTTACGGCATTTTCATTTCCACCATTAAGAGGAATGGTACAGCACGAGGGGAAAATTACGTATAAATGGCCCGAATATGCAATGAAACGTTCTCAGGATCTTGAGGAAATTTATCATGATTGTGGCCAGTTTTATGCATTTCAGGTAGATCAATTCCAAAAAGAGAGAAGACTCGTGGCAGATAACACAGCAGGGATTATCGTTTCGGATCTTGAGGTTCAGGATATTGATAATGAGACGGACTGGGAACTGGCTGAAATGAAATATCGTTTATTGAAAGAGAAAGGCAGATTGTAAAATGAAAATAGGAATACGGGAGATTGGAGGGGGACAACCTGCATATATCATAGCTGAAATGTCAGCGAATCATGCAGGCGATATCAGCAGAGCGAAAGAGATCATTCATGCGGCAAAAGAGGCTGGTGCGGACTGTATTAAAATTCAGACGTATACACCGGATACTTTGACAATTGACTGCGATAATTCCTATTTTCACATTTCAGATGGAACCTGGAATGGCGAAAATCTGTATCAGCTTTATCAGAAAGCCTATACACCGTGGGAATGGCAGAAAGAATTGTTTGAGGAAGCAAAAAAAGCAGAAATTGATTTTTTTTCTACTCCATTTGACAATACATCCGTTGACTTTCTGGAAGAAATCGGCATTGGATTTTACAAAATTGCATCTTTTGAATTGGTGGATATTCCACTGATTGAGTATGTTGCCTCAACGGGAAAACCAATGATTTTATCGACCGGTATGGCAACTCTTGCAGAAATTGATGAAGCCGTGGAGGCCGTGAAAAAGCAGGGAAATCATAATTTTGCCCTGCTTCGTTGTGCAAGTGCATATCCGGCAATTACAGACGAGATGAATCTCAGAACCATGCAGAATATGGGGGATACATTTGGTGTGCCATATGGGCTGTCTGATCATTCCATGGGTTCTGTGGGGGCAGTGACAGCAGTTGCTCTGGGCGCTTCTATTATAGAGAAACATTTTTGCTTGGATCGTTCCATTGAAAATCCGGATTCTACATTTTCTATGAATCCCATGGAGTTTAAACAGATGGTGCATGATATTCGACAGGCAGAAAGGGCGATCGGTTCAGTAAAATATGGACCATCGGAGCAGGAAAAAAATAACCTGCAATTCAGACGGTCAATTTTCTGCGTGAAAGATATCCAGGAAGGCGAAAAACTGACCGAAGAGAATATCCGAATTATCCGACCAGGGTATGGACTCGCACCCAAATTTTATAAAGATGTTTTAGGACAGACAGCATTGGAGGATATCCAGAAAGGAACACCTCTTGCTTTTGAAATGATCGGAAAATAAAATACTGGAGAATGGAATGGGGCAATATTTAAGAAAAGCGACAATTGAAGACAGAGATTTGCTTTTTCAATGGGCAAATGATCCATTGGTTAGAAAAAATTCTTTTTCTACTGCGGAAATAGCTTATGAAGAACATGTGGACTGGTACAACAGAGTCTTGGATAGAGAAGACTGTATACAGTATATTTACATGGATGGTGAGTACCCGGTTGGCCAGGCCAGAATTACCTTAAACGGTGATTCGGCAGAGATTGGATATAGTATTTGTGAGGAAATGAGATCGCGCGGATATGGACAGAAATTACTGGCTTTGATCAGTGAAAAAGTATTGAAAGAATTTCCGGATATCAGTACAATATTTGGAGAGGTAAAACCGGAAAATTATGCTTCGCAAAATGCATTCCTGCATGCTGGATATACAGAAACTTATCGTGTTTTTCAAATGGTAAGAGATGGGGAACATGGGAAATGATATATATCAGAGCAGATATGAACATGCAGATTGCAACAGGTCATATGATGAGATGCCTGTCAATTGCAGATGCATTAAGCAGTATGGAAAAAAGTGTGACATTTATCCTTGCAGATGATAAGGCGCTCAGCTTATTAAAGCAACGCGGTTATTATGCCATTGTCTTGCACACAGATTGGAACAATATGGAAGGAGAGCTTCCAGCTTTAAGGAAGGTTATTACAGAAAATCAGATTGATAAAATGCTGATCGACAGTTATCAGGTCACAGAAAAGTATCTGAAAGAATTAAGTAGATTTGTGAAGATCGTCTATATGGATGATCTGAATGAATTTGATTATCCGGTTGATGCTATTATTTGTTATGCAAACTACTGGAAAAAGTTTAACTATCCAATAGAACAGGTAGAAAAGCATTATTTTGTGGGAACAAAATATGTTCCCTTGAAGTCAGTTTTCTGGAACTGCGGGAAAAAAGTAATAGCGGAACAACCAGAAAAGCTTCTGGTGTTAACAGGTGGAAGTGATCCTTATCATGTTTCTGAACTTATTTTGAATTGTATTGATCTGTATAAATTTCGAAATATTGATGTCATTTGTGGAATGTATAATACAGATTACAGAAGACTGGTAAAGCATTATAAAAAATATGTAAATATCAGATTTCATCAGGCAGTAAACAACATAGAAGCTTATATGCAGAATGCAGATATTGCAATTTCAGCAGGTGGAACAACATTATATGAGTTATGTGCTTGTGGAACGCCAACGATTTCTTATTCATTTGCTGATAATCAATGGTACAATGTCAGACAGTTCGAGGAAGATGGAGTAATTGATTATGCAGGTGATGCCAGAGTAGATGATATAGTTGGAAATATAATGTTTTATTTAGAAAAATATAGAGCAGATTTTCAATTGCGTAAGAGCAGATCTGAGAGAATGCAAAAAATGGTAGATGGAAAAGGCGCGACACGAATTGCTAAGATATTGATATATGAAGAATAGAGTATACTAGGGAGAAATGAACATGTATAAAACAGAACAGGAAAATTTTTGGAAGGGTACATTTGGAGATGATTATGTAAGCAGGAATACGGAGGAGACATGCTTAAGTGGAAAAATTGCTTTTTGGAGTAATATTTTATCTAAGACCAGTGGTGTTCAAACATGTATAGAATATGGTTCTAATATTGGATTAAATCTTAAGGCAATTAAAATGTTACATCCACAGATGAAGTTAAATGCTGTTGAAATAAATGATACAGCAGTGGAGGTTATGAAGAACGATCCGAATTTGCCAGTGAAAATATTTCATGATTCAATATTAGATGTTGAGATAAATGATATATATGATTTGGCGTTTACGATGGGAGTATTAATTCATATCAATCCGAATGAATTAAAAACTGTTTATGAAAAATTGTATACATCGTCGAAAAAATATATGCTGATTGCAGAGTACTATAATCCAAGTCCAGTGGAAATTCCCTATAGAGGAAATAAAGAGCGTTTATTTAAAAGGGATTTTGCGGGAGAATTTTTGGATATGTTTCCAGATGTAAATTTAGAAGATTATGGATTTGTTTATCATAGGGATAATAATTTCCCATTGGATGATATAACATGGTTTTTAATGAAAAAAGAACAATAGAAATCGAGGCAGATGGAAAATGATACCATACGGAAGACAGACAATAGAAGAGGATGATATACAGGCAGTTGTAGATGTATTAAGATCAGACTATCTGACAACAGGTCCGAAGATTGCAGAATTTGAAAAAATGGTTGCAGATTATGTTGGAGCAAAATATGCTGTTGCAATCTCCAATGGAACATCGGCACTTCATGCGGCGTGTTATGCAGCAGGAATAAAATCAGGAGATGAAGTAATTACAACTCCATTAACCTTTGCTGCATCAGCAAATTGTGTGTTATATTGTGGTGGAACTCCGGTATTTGCAGATGTTGATCCGAAAACTTATAATATTGATCCGGAAGATATCAGAAGAAAGATTACTGATAAGACGAAAGCGATTATTGCTGTTCACCTTGCAGGACAGCCTTGCGATATGGATGAGATCCATAAGATTGCAGATGAACATCATTTGATTGTCATTGAAGATGGTGCGCATGCACTTGGTTCGGTATATAAAGGAAAGAAAGTTGGAAGTTTATCTGATATGACAACGTTTAGTTTTCATCCGGTAAAGCCAATCACAACCGGCGAGGGTGGAATGATTGTTACCGATAATGAAGAATTTTATCAGAAAATGATATTATTCCGTAGCCATGGGATTACAAGAGATGAAAAGCTGATGACACGAAATGATGGTCCGTGGTTTTATCAGCAACTGGATTTGGGATTTAATTATCGGATTACCGATATTCAATGCGCATTGGGATGTAGCCAAATGAAAAAGCTGGATCGTTTTTTGGCACGGCGCAAGGAAATTGTAGCGCGGTATAATGAGGCATTTTCTGATTGTGAAAATATTATTACCCCGTATCAACTGCCGAAAACAGAAAGTGGATGGCACCTGTATATCATTCAGGTTAAGAACTGCGATAGAAGAAAGGTGTTTGAACAGCTTCGGAATGAGGGGATCGCGGTAAATGTTCATTACATTCCAGTTTATATGCATCCGTATTACCAGGAGCATGGATATGCTGATGTGCATTGTAACAATGCAGAAGAAGTTTATTCCCATATAATCAGTCTTCCACTCTATCCGACACTTACAAAGGAAGAACAGGAGTATGTGATTAAAATGGTAATAGATATTGCACATTAAAAAAATTAACTCAACTTTCCCACCAGTAAATCTGGTGTAAATACTTGATTTTCAAGCAAAACAATTAAACAAATTCGTGTATTGACATAAAAAAGCACCTAATCTTTGGTATAATAAAGTCACCACAACAATAAAAACCAAGAAAGGTGCCAACTTTATGATAAACCAAATGAACACAAATGACCATACCGAAAATCAATTTTTTCATGCATTAAAGGAACTTCAGATTGCAAAACTGCTTCGCAGGGCCAATATCACGAAAACCTGTGGTGTTTCTGCTTATGAAGTATTCCAGTTTTTGTTGCTGCTGGTATTTCAGGGCAAAAACCTGTTCCGGTTTCTGAATTCCAAACACAAAGAACAAGCAGTTTCAAAAAACACATACTACCGGTTCCTGAATGAAGTATCCTACAACTGGAGCCGGTTTCTGATGCTCCTTGCGGTAAAAGTGACTTCTGCTTTTGACCGACTCACGCGTCCGGAACGGGTAAACGTCCTTATCCTGGACGATTCCGTAATTAAGCGTAACCGCAGTAAAAAAATGGAACTGCTGGCACGCGTCTATGACCATGTGGAACATAAATTCCAGAAAGGTTTTACCCTGCTTACGCTTGGCTGGTCAGATGGATACAGCTTTGTCCCGACAGGTTTTAATCTGCTGTCTTCAGCCTCTGAAAGCAACCGTTATAATGCAGTTTCGGATAGCATTGACCACCGAACAAACGGTTATAAAGTTCGGAAGGCAAGTATGATGCACAAAACAGATGTTGCGGTCCAGCTTATCCGGAATGTGCTCACTGCTGGAATAAAGGCTGATTACGTGCTTATGGATACCTGGTTTACCACAGAGCCAATGCTCAAAGAGATTCTGGATACAGGAATCCATGCAATCGGCATGGTAAAGCAGCTGCAACAGCGTTATACCTATAATGGCAGACAATATACGCTTCCGGGATTGAAAAAATTCGTTGATTTTTCCGGTGCCAGAAATATCTTTGGTTCCCTTGTTGTCACAACCAAAACCGGGATTCCGGTTAAGATTGTATTTGTACGCAACCGTAATAAAAAAAGTGAATGTCTCTATCTCCTGGGCACGGATACTTCATTGAATGATGCAGAAATTGTACGTATTTATGGGAACCGTTGGAGCGTTATGCCGATATCTGCATAATTGACCAGCGGAGATTGTAACAGTATTTTATATCGTCCGGTGTAAAGTCTTCTTCGGAAAGTGTAGTGATAATATTTTCAAAAACACCATCGGATACTTCAACGCGGACGATTCTTAGTTTCAGCAGATATTCATCGGAAATATCAGCTGGATTAAGATAGTCGAAAGCTATGTTTTTACAAATATAGCGGTATTGTGATTCTTTTTCGGGATGTTTATGTTTCTTTTTAGATTGTATTCTGGTCAGAATCAGCTCTATGGTTGTATCCAGTTTGTCAGGAAGAGTCCCGACGCCAAGAAAACGCTGTACATTCAAATCCTTAGCACGAATTAAAAAATCAACATTATTTTCGATTGCATGGGCAAAAACGTTGTAACTGGAAAATCCCCTGTCAGCAATGAAAATGGGGAACCCCCCATAGGCATACCGATCCATAAGATTGCAGATAGCTTGAAACTCATTTTTAAGACGCTCAGGCTGGACTTCTAAATCAAGGTACCGCTTAGAACATACCTCATATAAAGAAATGGTATGAACCATATTAAAACCGGATACCGATTTACCATTTGGTTCGTGGAAAGTATCTGCATCTTTAAGATTTCTGGCAATGTTAAATTCAGAACCATCACACGCAATAAGATAGTATTTTCCGCGAAATTTTTCTAAGGGGAATTTAAGGTTAAATTCCTTGAGAAGGTGACGGAATGCAGAAACGGAAAGTTTGGAACGTTGTTGATAAAAAGCAGAGCCAGTAGGAACTGAGGAATCATACTCAAAAAATTTGAGAAGTTCATGATTTAGGCTTCCGCTTTCCATAGAAATGATCAGATGCATCATTTTCTTAAAATCAAGTTTGCGTTTGCGGATAAAATCCTTATCTGGATTTTTTACAAAAGAAGAAAGTGAGCGGGACATCTCATCAATAATGTCCAAAAGTGTAGTTTTGACAATTTCAGGAAATGTCATAGGTAAACCTCCTTGAATCAGAATGAAATATAGTTCTAATTCAAGGGCCGCTCTCGTTACCTTAAAAATATATCAGCAACGAGAGCGGCCGCACATTTTGATTGATGTGTCAACTATAATTTATAAATTTTTGTTAGAGGTTTGCCTCATAGTGAACCAATAAGCTTAACTAAGTGACATTGACCATCCCCTGTCTGCCCGCATTACCCAGGAAATGGTAGACGAGTGGCTCATTTATTATCCTTATACTGTCAACAGTAAATCCGTCTTCCTCTCTCTCCTGCGGGAGTACACGAAATACCTGAACTTCCTTGGATATGATGATTATATACCGGATGACGTCTATGTAGTAAAGCGCATAGCTTTCAATCCGTACCTGTTTACGGATGATGAACTCTCCGGGTTATTTAAAATGATTGACTCATATGTTGGCAAAACCTGTGGGAAAAGATATCTGCCAGAGATTGTGCTTCCTGTGTATAGCCGGTTACTTTACTGCTGTGGTCTTCGCCCACAGGAACCACCTGCGATACGAACAGAGGATGTAAACCTGATTACAGGAGACGTTTATATACGGCAGTCCAAGAGGCACAAGGATCGGCACATCATTATGTCAGAGGATATGCGCACGCTCTGTCAGAAATACGATTCCGTAGCAGGAAAGAGGCAATGGTTCTTTCAAAAATGGGACGGCACACCATACGAAGCATCGTGGTACAACCAGATATGGAGGAACCTGATCTCAAAGAGTGGCATTTCATGGAAGGGGACTCCAAGACCTTATGATCTGCGGCACGCTTTTGCTTCGCGTAATATAATCCGCTGGATAAACAATGGGAAGGACGTGATGGAATTATTGCCGTACCTTTCGGCATATATGGGGCATTCAGAACTCACATCAACGCTTTATTATATCCACCTTCTTCCAGAGAATCTGCGCAAGTCCAAAGCTGTAAACTGGGCTCTCCTTTCCCAGGTTTATGGAAAGGGGGTTCCGGAAGATGAGGATTAAAGCTAAAGATCCACGCCTTGTATCGCTTATGGGTGAATTTATGAGAATCTACCTTCCGGGTGTCAGGAATCGCGATAAAGACACAATTGACTCGTACAGATATAGCATAAATCTGTTTGTGACATACCTTGAATCAAAACAAAAGGTGACTGTCCTAACGATGCAGTCATCTGACTTCAGCCAGAAAAACATAGTAGAATTCATGGCTTGGCCGAAATCTGAACGCAATAACGTGGCATCGACCATAAACCATCGCCTATCAGATCTACGGGGATTCTGCAAGTACCTTTATAAAAAGAACGCTATCTCCCTTGATGCGTATGAGACAATCCGCGAGATAAGCGATGTTGATGATGAAAGGATTCTCGATTTTACATGGCTTTCAGTTAATGATGTGTACCTGGTTCTTAAAAGTACAGATAGCAATCGTGAAGCTGTAAGAGATCGTTTTCTCCTGTCGCTTCTGTATGAAAGCGGTGCACGGATAAATGAGGTATTGTCACTAAAACTCCTTGATATTAAAGCGACATCCAACGGGGAGGCTGATGTCCATTTCTACGGAAAAGGAAAGAAACATAGGATTACACCCTTATCCAAGGAAATATGGAGCCGGTTTGAAGATTACTGCGAAAAATATCATCCAGACAAGACTTCGGAGAATCTGATGTTTTATTCTTTCCGAAATGGCCGGAGAAACAAAATGTCCAGTGATAATGTCAGCCGTATACTTGCAGGATGTGAAACAGAGGTTCGCAAAAGCAATCCGGATCTAGTCCATCTGCATTCGCATCTTTTCAGAAGGACGAGGGCAATGCCCCTGTATCAGGCGGGGGTGCCTCTCCCTACTATATCTGAATGGCTTGGTCATTCGAATATAGAAACGACTCGTTTCTACGCTAAGGTTACTGAAGAAATGAAGAGGGAAGCACTGCATAAGCTTAGCGATAGCGACAGATCCGTCTTTAAGGATGATGTGGTGTTCAAGTATGCCAATGACGAAGATGCTATCAAGCGGCTTTGTGGATTAAAATAAATATCTAAAATTTGTTTTGGGAGTATATCATTAGTGGTTTCAGCAGCATAGGAATTAACCCTCGTGCTACCTACAATCATTATCAGGGATAATACTAGAACAGTAGCTTTACTTATTTTTTTCATAAGTTCCCTCCCTATATTCATTTAAGTTAATAATTTTGTCAAAAATCTCATAATCGTTATTATGAGTTATTACAATAATAATCATCTCCTTTTTTATACTTTGCAATGTGTCATATAATCTTCGCCTCCTCTCCTCATCTAATGGAGATGTACTTTCGTCTAAAATTAAGATATCTGGTGCTTTTGTCAAGGCCCTTACTAAATCAAGTCGTTTTTTTTGTCCTCCAGATAAATTACTAGCATTTGAAGTCAACTCCGTATCCCATTGGTCTTGCATTCGGACTATTTCATTATAAATATCAAGCGATTTACAAATCCTCACACAATTTTGCGTTACATCTTCTTCATCAAAAAGTATATTTTCCGCTATAGTACCCATATAAAAAAGTGAGTCTTGCATTACAGCAGAAATTTTATCTCTAACAGAATACAAATTAAGTTCAGAGAGTCTATAATCATTAAAATAAATTTCTCCAGAAGTAGGTGCATACAGCCCTAGTAAAAGTTTTATTAATGTAGACTTCCCACAGCCACTCGAACCATATATACCGACAATTTGCCCCTTATTAATCTTCATACATAATTTACTTATAATAGGTTTTCCCTTATTATAACTAAATTCTAAATTTTTCACTTCGATTTGTTCTATTTTTTGGTTTAATATAATACCATTTTTTCTTTCTTCTTTTTCATTCATTATATCCTCTAATCTTTTTATAGCAGCATTAACTTCGTCATAACTATTACCAAATTCACAGAAAAAATTAACTGGTGATAGTAACATACCTTGATAATTAATTAAGAGAATAATACTTCCTATGCTAATTGAACCGTTGAATATTGCCTGTCCTCCTATTAACCAAATTATAATAGCAAGCATGTATATAATAAAAATACTTAAATTTATATTCAAACAACAGATAAATTCAAACTTGATTTGAGTCTTAAAATATTTATTATAAATAGTTTGAAATTTATTTTTTACATAATTTTCCAAATTATAAATTCTAGAAAGTATTGCAGTATTATAATTATCAGTTACTCTATCCACAACCTCACCATTTGCTCTCATAACTGAATGTGACAAAACATTTATCTTCTTACCAAATAATATATTTGATAATGCATATATTAAAATAAAAAATATGGATAAAATCATTACCTTC
>OJSC01001880.1_pt1 | contig 19046 bp, 18 predicted proteins | sample 1599361 | NCBI WGS metagenome assembly OJSC01 (sample SAMN04168656, study PRJEB22393) | human gut metagenome | biome: human gut microbiome; feature: stool | host: Homo sapiens | collected 2014-03-17 | reverse complement strand
ATCTGGCAAACGTGGCCACCATCGAGCTGATGGCCCGCATCCGCCAGCTGCTGAGCGCCGCCGGTACTTACAACGGTCTCGGCACGGTGAACGTCTCCGACGTTATGGTGCTGTTCGGTACGGCCTGCGTCATCTACTTCATCATCAACTTCACCCTGAGCTGTGTGGTGCGCGCAATGCAGAACCGCCGCAAGAAGGCTCTGGTCTTTGCCCCGGCAAAGGCCGCATAAACTAAGACCTATTCCAATTTCCCAATTCCCAATTATTCCCCTGTCATTGTTCTGTCAATGCCAAAAGCGCCCGGCGGGTATCCGCCGGGCGCTTTTGGTGTATAGAGATAAAAATAGAGGCGTTCCCAAAGCCTCTCCCTTTGGGAGAGGTGTCATTGCAAAGCAATGACGGAGAGGGCAAGCCCGGCGAGGCAGAGCCACTGCACAGCGATAGGCAGACTCTTTGTCAGAGCGAAACGATCACCGCACCCATGTCTCTCTGTCAGCATCCTTGCCCTCTCAGGCGCTCCGCGCCAGACTCCCCTTTTTGTCGCTTCGCGACATCTTCCCCCGGCCGGGGGAAGTCTTTCCTCAAAGGGAGAGCCTTTAGCGGAGAAGTTATACGCTCTTCTCTGCCGCCTCCACCACATGGCTCACCAGCACGGAAGTCGTCACGGTGCCGACGCCGCCGGGGACGGGAGTAATGGCCTCCACCACCGGCTCTGCCTCGCCAAAGCGGACGTCACCGCAGAGTTTGCCTTCCTCGTTGACATGGATGCCCACATCCACGACGACCTGACCGGCCCGCAGATGCTCTGCGCCGATGAAGCCCATCCTGCCCATGGCCACCACCACAACATCGGCCTCGCGGCAGACATCGGGCAGGTTCCGGGTGCGGGAGTTGCAGAGGGTGACGGTGGCGTTTTCCCGGTCCAGCATCATGGCTGCGGGCTTGCCCACCACGAGGCTGCGGCCCACGACGACGGCCCGCCTGCCGGAGAGGGGGATATTGTAGAATTTCAGGATCTCAAGACAGGCCTGCGCCGTGCAGGGCGGGTAGCCGACAGCAGTGTTGGTGAAGACACCGGCCAGCGAGCCGTCGGTGATGCCGTCAATGTCCTTTTCGGGCGAGAGCGCGGCGCGGATGGTCCTGTCATCAAACTGTTTGGGCAGGGGGCGGAAGAGCAGACAGCCGTGGATGGCGGCGTCTGCATTGATGCCGGCAATGACGCGCAGCAGCTCTTCCTGCGAAGCGTCGGCGGGCAGAAGGAACTGCTTCACCTCGACGCCCACTTTCGCACAGCGGGCCATGACGCCTTTCTCGTAGGAGAGGTCATCGGGGCGTTCGCCCACCCGGACGACGGCCAGCGTGGGGACAACGCCCTTTTCCCGCAGTGCGGCGCAGCGGGCGGCATTTGCTTCGTTCATGGCGGCCACGACGGGCGCGCCCTTCAAAATGGTAGACATATACGTTCCCTTTCTCTGCATCAGGCCCGCAGGCGGCTTGCCACGGACTGGTAGACTTCGTCGGCCAGCGGCAGATATTCCGCCAGCATCCGGGCCGCTTTTTCGTCCAGCGCGGCGGCATGGGCGCGGTCGGTCATGAGCTTTGTGTTGATGGCGACATTCAGCGCCGACGCCTGAAGCGCGGCCTTGCAGAACAGCGCCGCACAGCCTGCGTCTGAGACAGCCAGCACGCTGCCCTTTTCGGCGTAATCGGCCGCAAGACGGATGCCCTCACAGCAGGCGTCCATGATGTCCAGCGGCACGGCGCAGGCCCCGTCCAGCGCCTCGGCCAGCACAGCGGCCTTGCGGGCCTGCTGTTCGGGCGTCTCTCTGGGCAGGCCGTAGGCCGCCGCCAGAGGCGTGAATGCGTCGGCGTCCGCCTGCACGAGGGCTTCCAGCCGTTTGCGCAGGGCTTCGGCACGGGCATTCAGCGCCAAAATCTCTTCTTCCACGGCGGCATATTTCTTTTTGCCGGTGGTGAGATTTCCCACCATATTGCCCAGCGCCACGCCTGCCGCGCCCACGAGGGCCGCCGCGCCGCCGCCGCCCGGGGCGGGGGCTTTGCTGGCAAGCCGGCTCAGAAATTCCTCACAGCTCAGTTGTGTCAAATCCAAAGTAAAGTCCTCCCTCTGTCACGAATCCGTCCAGTTTTTCGTCATGGGCGTCCACTGCCGCCGCGTCCACCCGCTGGGCCTCAAAGGCCACGCCCAGCTTCACAGCCCGGGTGCAGCGGGGGAGGTAGCGGTCATAATAGCCTTCCCCCATCCCGACGCGGCGGCAGGCGGTGTCAAAAGCCGTGCAGGGGACCAGCACGAGGTCGAGCTGGTCTGGCCGTAAAATCTCCGACCGGCTCAGAATGGGCGTGCGGATGCCGTAGGCACCCACTTCCCAGCCGTCCGGCCCCGGCACGGCGGCTGTCAGCGAAAAGCCCTCGCCGCAGACGGGGTAGGCCGGCGTTTTGCCCTGCCGGGCCGCTTCCGCAGCCAGCGCCGAGAGGTCGGCTTCGCCGCCGAAGGCCGCGTAGAGCAGGATGTTTTCTGCCTTTTTGAAGCAGTCCAATGCCGCGATGCGGGCGCAGAGAGCGGCGTTGGAACGGGTGCGCTCGGTGTCCGACAACGCCCGGCGGGCTGCAATGCCCGCTTTGCGCTGTGCGGCTTTTTGCTCCGTGATGGTCATGGCAATGGGCTCCTTTCTGCACCCGGTGGGCAAATCTGCACAAAAACCGGGACGGATTTTTGTTATAATAATAAGCGCTGGGCGCAGAAAAAGCAAGGCTTTGGCAGGATGGGTGAAATATCTTCATTTAACCGAAAAGAAACGAATCAAACTGTATCGGTTTGTGCGAAATGCTGTTGAAGAAATCCACGATGTCTGGTATCATGGAAACAGGCGGGGCCGGAATGAGCGGAAGCCCGCGCGAACTGATTTTTTGCATCAGAGAGAGGGGTAAATCGTATGTACAACGATATGATGGATACCATCGGCCTCGTGGAAAAGGCCGACCCGGAGCTGGCTGCGGCCATGGACCGTGAGCTGACCCGCCAGCGGGAAAATATCGAGCTCATCGCCAGCGAGAACATCGTCTCGCCCGCCGTCATGGCCGCTATGGGCAGCATCCTCACCAACAAGTACGCCGAGGGCCTGCCCGGCAAGCGCTACTACGGCGGCTGTGCCTATGTGGATGAGGTGGAGAACATCGCCATCCAGCGCGCCTGCAAGCTGTTCGGCGCAAAGTACGCCAACGTCCAGCCCCACTCCGGCGCACAGGCCAATCTGGCCGTCTACTTCGCCCTGCTCGATCTGGGCGATACCGTTATGGGCATGGACCTGTCTCAGGGCGGTCATCTGACCCACGGCTCTCCGGTGAATATGTCCGGCAAGAACTACCACTTCGTCTCCTACGGCGTCGGCGAAGATGGCCGCATCGACTATGCCGAGCTGGAAAAGCAGGTCAGGAAGGTCCGTCCCAGGATGATCGTGGCAGGCGCTTCGGCCTACCCCCGTGCCATCGACTTCGAGAAGCTGGCTGAGATCGCCCACGGCTACGGGGCTTTCCTGATGGTGGATATGGCCCACATTGCGGGCCTCGTGGCCGGCGGGATGCACCAGAGCCCGGTGCCTTACGCCGACGTTGTGACCACCACCACCCACAAGACCCTGCGCGGCCCCCGCGGCGGCCTCATCCTGACCAACAATGCCGTGCTGGCCAAGCGCATCAACTCCGCCGTCTTCCCCGGCACCCAGGGCGGCCCGCTGGAGCACGTCATCGCGGCCAAGGCCGTCTGCTTTGGCGAGGCACTCAAGCCCGAGTTCAAGGACTACGCCCGCAAGATCGTGGAAAACGCACAGGCCATGGCCGCTGAACTGCAGGCCCGCGGTGTCAAGCTGGTGTCCGGCGGCACCGACAACCACCTGATGCTCCTCGACCTGCGGGACGAGGAATGCACCGGCAAGGAGCTGGAAGCCCGCCTCGACAGCGTCCGCATCACCGCCAACAAGAACACCGTCCCCGGCGAGACCCGCAGCCCCTTCGTGACTTCCGGCGTCCGTCTGGGTACTCCGGCTGTCACCACCCGTGGTATGGGCGAGGCCGAGATGAAGGTCATTGCGGACTGCATCGCGGACTGCATCTGGCACTACGACGAGAAGAAGGACGACATCTCCGCCCGTGTGCTGGCCCTGACCAGGGCTTTCCCCCTGTACCAGTAAAGCCCCCTGCCCCCCGGCGGGAGACTGAAAAAAATACTGCACCTGCAGCCCCGGGCTGCCGCCCCAAAAGCGGCCCCGGGGCTGCATTTTTTGCTTTTGGCCCCTCGAATCCTGTTATTTTGTGGAAAATGCACGGTTGATGGGACTGTATTTTGTAAATGTGACGAAAGTGAGAAAACCCTATTGACAGACTAGTAGGGGGGGGGGGTATAATTGGCCCACAGGCCGACAGTCGAAAAATGCTAGCCTGCCTGTATAATTTATCTTTATTTATGGAGGCAAAAATCATGAAAATGGCAAAGAAACTTCTGGCCGTCGTCCTCGCTGGTGTTATGGCTGTGTCTATGCTGACTGGCTGCGCTCTGAGCGATGCTGCTAAGGCAAAGGCACTGGAGAAGGCACTGAACGACCATGCTCAGGGCGCTACGCAGGAAATCAAGTACGACTACAAGAGCAGCCTGAACAGCAAGGCCGACAAGATCTGGGAGCAGGAGTACAAGAAAGATACCGCCCCCGCCGTCGTCACGGACACTCTGGTCGATGTTTCTCTGACTGGTGTCGCCGGTAAGGGCTACTTCTACTACATCGTTGAGCAGCCCAAGAACGATGTCAAGACCTACGGCGCTTGGGTCACCGCTGCCACTGATCTGCACAGCGAGGTTTCCCCGAAGGTTGCCAAGGAGTCCAGCGCGGCTAAATTCGACAAGATCATGGACCACAACACCTCCAATGATCCTAAGGCCAAGAGCAAGGTCGAGTTCGGCGTTTCTTATGTGAGCAAGACTGTTGGCGGCACTACCACCAAGTACGCTGTGATCGTCTTTGAGGCTGCCCCCAAGGCTACCGTCTAATCACCCCATCTCCTCAAATCATTACAGACCCGGTCTGTGATACACATTGAGAAATGACTCCAAGGCCCGGAGCGGGAACGCTCCGGGCCTTGGTTTTTTTGGAGTTGGGGCAGGGCGGAGCGAGGGGGCGGGCCTTTACAATCCCCGCAAAACATGATAAAGTAAAGGTACTCTGCTTTCAACAGGAAAAGCAGGCCCGGCCGCGGGGAAAGCCGCCGGGACAACGACGCAACACGACACGGCAAACCAGCCGCGGACGGAAAGGATGTACTTACAATGGAACAGAGCGAAAAGACCCTTGATATGATCGTCAATCTCTGCAAGAACCGGGGCTATGTCTTCCCCGGCTCTGAGATCTACGGCGGTCTGGCCAACAGCTGGGACTACGGCCCTCTGGGCGTCGAGTTCAAGAACAACGTCAAAAAGGCATGGCTGAAAAAGTTCGTGCAGGAGAGCCCCTACAACGTGGGCCTCGATGCCGCCATCATCATGAACCCCCAGACCTGGGTCACCACCGGCCACGTGGCCGGCTTCTCGGACCCCCTGCTGGACTGCCGCGCCTGCAAGGCCCGCCACCGCGCCGACAAGCTCATCGGCGACGAGCACCCCGAGGTGAACGTGGACGCCATGAGCTTTGACGAGATGGACGCTTTCATCGCCGAACACGAGGACGTGGTCTGCCCCGTCTGCGGCAAGCACGACTTCACCCCCATCCGTAAGTTCAACCTGATGTTCAAGACCGCCATCGGCGTCACCGAGGACAGCTCTTCCACCTGCTATCTCCGCCCCGAGACAGCGCAGGGCATCTTCGTCAACTTTGCCAACATCCAGCGCACCACCCGCCGCAAGCTGCCCTTCGGCGTCTGCCAGGTGGGCAAGGCCTTCCGCAACGAGATCACCCCGGGCAACTTCACCTTCCGCACCCGCGAGTTCGAGCAGATGGAGTGCGAGTTCTTCTGCAAGCCCGGCACCGACCTCGAGTGGTTCAGCTACTGGAAGGACTACTGCGAGAACTGGCTGCTGAGCCTCGGCATCAAGAAGGAGCATCTGCGCCTGCGTGACCACGAGCCTGCCGAGCTGGCCTTCTACAGCCGCGCCACCACCGACATCGAGTACGCCTTCCCGTTCACCGACTGGGGCGAGCTGTGGGGCATCGCCGACCGCACCAACTACGACCTGAGCCGCCATCAGGAGGCCTCCGGCAAGAGCCTCGAGTACTTTGACAGCGAGACCAACGAGCACTACATCCCCTACGTCATCGAGCCCTCTCTGGGCTGCGACCGCGTGGCGCTGGCCTTCCTGTGCGAGGCCTACGACGAGGAGCATCTGACCGACAGCAAGGGCAAGGAGGACATCCGCACCGTCCTGCACCTGCACCCGGCTCTGGCTCCCTATAAGTGCGCTGTCCTGCCCCTGAGCAAGAAGCTGGGCGACAAGGCTATGGAGATCCGCAACGAGCTGAGCAAGTACTTCATGGTGGACTACGACGATACCGGCTCCATCGGCAAGCGCTACCGCCGTGAGGACGAGATCGGCACTCCCTACTGCATCACCGTGGACTTCGACACCGTGGGCGACGAGGCCAAGGGCATCGCAGCCGACAACTGCGTCACCGTCCGCGACCGCGACACCATGGAGCAGGTGCGTATGCCCATCTCCGAGCTGAAGAGCTACATCGAGAGCAAGATCGAGTTCTGATAAAAACTCACTTTTGTGAGTGAAAAAACAGCCCCGCCGTTGCAATCTCGGCGGGGCTGTGGTATAATACAGATAAAGAAAGCGCTGTCTGGCAAACGGTCAGCACCTTTCCGGCTAGTCAATCACAAAGAATGACCGCTCAGAGCTGGACACTGGGGGCAATCATTTTTTGTTGTTGAAAATTTTCCATGCGACATCGAACATGCCAAAGTCTACAGTTGCAAGCAACGTAAGCAGAGCTAAAGTTTCTAAAAGCGTCATAGAACATCCCAAAGTTTACAGTTGCAAGCAATACTACAGCCCCGCCGTTGCAATTTCGGCGGGGCTGTGGTATAATATAAACGAAGAGAGTGCTGTCTGGCAAACGGTCAGCACCTTTCCGATAAGTCAATTACAAAAAATGACCGCTCAGAGTTGGACGCTGAGGGCGGTCATTTTTTGTTATGAAAAATCTTGTACGCTATGTCAAACGCGCCGAAGCCTACCGTTGCAAGCAACGTAAGCAGAGCTAAGGTTTCCAAAAGCGTCATAGATCATCACCCCTTTCGCTGTGGAGCGTCGGGGGCATAACAAAAATGCTCGCCTTCCCGACGTAAGGCCGGAAAGGTGTAGACCGCCTGCCGTTATGTAGACAGCACTCTCATACACTAGTATAACAGATGTTTCCCGATTTTTCAACCGGAAGAAGCATCTGTTTTGTTTTTATCGGGTGGACAATTCGCCCGGGAGCGGTTATACTGTCAGATAGAAAATGCACCGCCGTGGTCTGCACGGCAGAAAGGATATTCTGTGGAAAACTTTACTCTTCTTCTGAAAAAATACGCCGATTTCATCGTCCGTGTGGGCGTCAACCCCCAGCCGGGCCAGACCCTCATCATCAACTGCTGCCTCGAGGCCGCCCCGCTGGCCCGTCTGTGTGTGCGCAGTGCCTACGAGGCCGGCGCCCGTGACGTGCTGGTGAACTGGAGCGACAACGACGTCTCCCGCAGCCGGATGGAGCTGGGCAGCGAGGAAGCCCTGACCGACTTCAAATCTTATCAGCTGCGCCGCTATCTGGACTACGCCGAGAGCGAGGGCGGCGTCTGCGTCCTCCACCTCCTTGCCGACGACCCCGAGGTCTACGCCGGTCTGGACGGCGCGAAGATCAGCCGTGTGAACGCTGCGCAGCGCAAGTTCATGGCTCCGTGGCGGGAGTACACCATGAACGACCGGGTCCAGTGGTCCATCGCCGCCATGCCCAGCGCCCCGTGGGCGAAGAAGATCTTCCCGGAGCTGGACGAGGCTGCGGCCATCGAGAAGCTCTGGCAGCTCATCTTCGACGTCTGCCGGGTGACGGGCGGCGACCCCGTCAACGAGTGGAAGGCCCACCTCGACCGTCTCACCGGCCTGAAGGACAAGATGAACGCCCTCGACCTCGAGAGCGTCCACTTCGAGAGCGGCAACGGCACCGACCTGACCGTCGGCATCGCCGACAAGGCCGTCTGGGAGAGTGCCGCCAGCGTCAGCGAAAAGGGCGTGGTCTTCCTGCCCAACATCCCCACCGAGGAGGTCTTCACCGCCCCCCACAAGGACAAGGTGAACGGCATCGTCTACGGCACCAAGCCCTACGTCTTCAACGGCCAGCTCATCAAGGGCTTCCATGTCACCTTCAAGGATGGCCGGGTCGTGGAGCACGGTGCCGACGAGGGCGCGGAGCTGCTGGGCCGGCTTCTGGACACCGACGAGGGCGCACGGAGCATCGGCGAAGTGGCGCTGGTTCCGGCGTCCAGCCCCATCAACCGCAGCGGCGCGCTGTTCTACAGCACCCTCTTCGACGAGAACGCCGCCTGCCACATCGCCTTTGGTGCCAGCTATCCCGGCACCACCGAGAACGGCACCCGCCTGACCAAGGACGAGCTTCTGGCCCGGGGCATGAACCAGTCCGCCATCCACGAGGACGTCATGGTGGGCGCCGAGGACAGCCATATCACCGGCAAGTGCCGGGACGGCCGCACCGTGGAGCTGTTCCGCGACGGCGTCTGGGTGCTGTGAGAAGAGGATTTTTCACGAAAAAGCTTGCATAATCCGCAAGAGTATGCTATATTCTAGTAGTACGCTATAGTTTTATTGGAAAGTGGGCCGCAAGGTCCGCTTTTCTTGTTTGTTTGGAGGTTTTTTATGGCGAAGCAGTCTGGCGGCAACACCGCCCAGAGAGTCGAAGCGCTTGTCCGCCCCGTCGTGGAGGGCATGGGCCTGCGCCTGTGGGATGTGGTCTTTGAGAAGGAAGGGCCGGACTGGTATCTCCGTGTGCTCATCGACAGGGACGGCACCATGGACACCGACACCTGTGCCGAAGTGTCCCACGCGCTGGACCCCATCCTCGATGAGGCAGACCCCATCGACCAGAGCTATTATCTCGAGGTGGGCAGCCCCGGCCTTGGCCGCAAGCTGACCCGCCCGGAGCACTACGAGGCACTCAAGGGCGAGAAGATCGGCGTCAGGCTCATCCGCCCCACCGCCGACGGCGTGCGCGAGTTTGCCGGCATCCTGAAAGGCCGCGAGGGCAGCACCGTCACGGTCGAGACGGAGAACGGCCCGGTGAGCTTCGAGGTGAACGCCGCATCCGGCGTCCATCTCTGTGATGACGAACATCTGTTTGATTAAGAACAGCCCTCTCAGGCGCGTTCCGCGCCAGCTCTCCCGGAGGGAGAGCCAAAGATGAATCGAGAAAAGATACCATTATAAACTAGGAGGAACCCGAAAAATGGCAGCAGCGAACAACGAATTTTTTGAAGCTCTCTCCATGCTGGAGCACGAGCGCGGCATCACCGCGGAGTACCTGATCGAAAAGATCAAGGCTGCGATCGTCATCGCCGTGAAGAAGAACTACGAGGTCGAGGACGACCACGTCATGGTCGAGATCGACCCCAGCACCGGCAAGTTCAACGTCGCCCTCATCCAGGACGTCGTGGCCGATGAGGACTGGTACGACGAGCACAGCGAGATCGGCATCACCGAGGCTCAGCACATCCGCAAGAGCTATCAGGTGGGCGACCGCGTCGTGACCCCCCTCAAGACCAAGGACTTTGGCCGCATCGCCGCCCAGACCGCAAAGCACGTCATCCGTCAGGGCATCCGTGAGGCTGAGCGCAGCCAGCAGCTGAGCGAGATCCAGTCCCGCGCCCACGACATCGTGCAGGCTACCGTCACCCGCGTTGACCCCGAGAAGGGCATCGTTGCCCTCGACCTGGGCAAGGGCGGCGAGGCCATCCTGCCCCGCAACGAGCAGGTCCCCGGCGAGGTGTACACCGAGGGCCAGATGCTGCAGGTCTACATCGTGGATGTCGTGGCAAGCGAGCGCGGCCCCCGCGTCATGATCAGCCGCACCCACCCCGGCCTCGTCAAGCGCCTGTTCGAGCTGGAAGTGCCTGAGATCTACGACGGCACCGTCGAGGTCAAGGCCATCAGCCGCGAGGCCGGCGCCCGCACCAAGATGGCTGTCTGGTCCAAGGACGCCAATGTCAACCCCGTCTCTGCCTGCATCGGCCCCCACGGCGACCGTGTGGCCGCTGTGGTCGAGAAGCTGGGCGGCGAGAAGATCGACATCGTGAAGTGGAGCGAGGACATCTCCGAGTTCATCTCCGCAGCTCTCAGCCCCGCAAAGGTGGTCAAGGTCGAGCTGCTGCCCGGCGAGACCCGCTCCTGCCGCGTGACCGTGCCGGACCAGCAGCTGAGCCTTGCCATTGGCAACAAGGGCCAGAACGCCCGTCTGTGCGCCCGCCTGACCGGCTACAATATCGACATCCGCCCCGAGAGCGGCTACTACGGCGAGGAAGAGCCGAAGGCTGCCGAGGCTGAGAAGACCGAAGACACCGCCGCAGAATAAGCGCGGAACACCTGCCGAAGGAGGGAAAACCGGATGGCACAAAAGAAGATCCCTGCCCGCCAGTGCATCGGCTGCCTGACCAGCCGCCCCAAGAAGGAACTGGTGCGTGTGGTGCGCGCACCCAGCGGAGAGATCAGCATCGACCCCGTGGGCAAGAAGCCCGGCCGCGGTGCTTACCTCTGCCCGGATGCCGCCTGCCTTGCAAAGGCAAAAAAGAAGAAGGCGCTGGAGCGCTGCTTTGAGCAGCCGGTCCCCGCCGAGGTATACGATGCACTGGCCCAGCAGCTGGCCAGTGTGGAAGCAGAAAAGGAGGCCGACCGCGATGGCAAAGAAGCATAACGCCCCCGCAAAACCGGCCCTTGAGCCGAATGAGGCCCTGTTCCAGGCCGTGAGCCTCTGCCGCAAGGCGGGCGCTCTGACCATGGGCTTTGACGCGGTGGAAGACGCCGTCGTCAAGGGCAAGGCATGGCTCGTGATGACTGCGTCCGACGCCAGCCCCAAGACCGTGCAGCGGCTCAACTACGCTGTGGGCGATATGGTGGACGTCATCCCCATGCCGCTGACACAGGATAAGCTGGCTGACATCAGCCGCAAACCGGTGGCCATTTATGCCGTCACCGACCGCAACCTCGCCAAGCTCTGCTTTGACCGGCTGACGGCGTGCGGAGCGATTCAAACTGAGGAGGATATGAGCGAATGATCGTAAAATATAAAGTGAGCGATTTTGCAAAGGACCTGAGCATCTCTGCCAAGAAGGTCCTCGACGAGCTGAACGCCATGGGCAGCACCGGCAAGAAGAACAGCTCCACTCTGGAGGAGAACGAGCTGAACTACCTGCTGGAGAAGTTCAGCAAGGACAACAGCGTCAAGAGCCTGGACGAGTTCCTGAACAGCGCCAAGGCCCCCAAGGCTGAGCCGAAGCCCGCCGAGAAGAAGGCAGAGCCCAAGGCCGAAAAGAAGCCCGAGGCTCCCAAGGCTGAGCCCGCAATGGCCGAGGCAAAGCCCGCTGCCAAGCAAAACAACAAGAAGAACGAGCAGCACAAGAAGCGCGAGGAGAAGACCGTCTCCCTGAGCGAGCTGGCCCGTGAGACCGGCGCAAAGGCTACTGCAGCTTCCGCTCAGTCCGTCTCTGTCCGCCGCGAGGACAATCAGGTCACCGTCGATACCCGCACCGTCGATATGAACGTGGACCGCTTCGACGCCCGTTACGATGATCTGGCTTCCACCAAGAACACCGAGAACCGCCGCAAGCCCACCCCGCAGGGCAACAAGCAGAAGTTCACCCAGCGCGGCCAGCGCCAGCGCCAGCAGTTCCAGAAGGGCAAGCGCGAGACCGAGTTCGAGCGTCTGCAGCGCATCCAGCTGGAAAAGGCCCGCAATGCGCAGCTGAAGGTCCTCATCCCCGATGAGATCACCGTCGGTGAGCTGGCTGCCCGCCTGAAGCAGCAGGCCGGCAAGGTCATTGCCAAGTTCATGCAGATGGGTGAGATGCACGCCATCAATGACGTGATCGATTTCGATACCGCATCCCTGCTGGCTGAGGAGTTCCACGCAAAGGTCGAGCACGAGGTGCATGTGACCATCGAGGAGCGCCTGTTCACCCAGGAGGAGGATTCCGCCGAGGATCTGGTGGAGCGTCCCCCCGTTGTCTGTGTCATGGGCCACGTTGACCACGGCAAGACCAGTATCCTGGATGCCATCCGCAAGACCAATGTCACCGCAGGCGAGGCTGGCGGCATCACCCAGGCCATTGGTGCATATCAGGTCAAGATCAACGACAGCCTGATCACCTTCCTGGATACGCCGGGCCACGAGGCATTTACCTCCATGCGTGCCCGCGGTGCCAACATGACCGATATCGCTGTTCTGGTCGTTGCCGCCGATGACGGCATCATGCCCCAGACCGTGGAGTCCATCAACCACGCCAAGGCTGCCAATGTCAAGATCATCGTGGCCATGAACAAGATGGATAAGCCCACTGCAAACCCCGAGCGCGTGATGGAAGGCCTGACCAAGTACGGCATCATCACCGAGGACTGGGGCGGCGACGTTGCCTGCATCCCCGTTTCCGCACTGACCGGCATGGGCATCAACGACCTGCTGGAGCGGATCGCGCTGGAGGCCGAGGTCATGGAGCTCAAGGCCAACCCCAACCGCCGCGCCAAGGGTGCTGTTGTTGAGGCTCGTCTGGACAAGGGCCAGGGCCCCATCGCCACCATTCTGGTGCAGAACGGCACCCTCCACTCCGGCGACGTCATCATCGCCGGTACCGCCGTGGGCCGTGTGCGTACCATGCGCAGCGACAAGGGCATTCTGCTGAACGACGCCGGCCCCTCCACCCCTGTGGAGATCACCGGTCTGACCGCTGTGCCTGAGGCCGGCGACCTGTTCGAGGCCGTCGAGGACGAGCGTCTGGCCCGTGAGCTGGCCGAGCAGCGCATCGCTGCCGCCAAGGAGAAGCAGTTCTCCTCCTTCCAGAAGGTCACGCTGGATAACCTGTTCAGCCAGATGGCTCAGAACGATATGAAGGAGCTGGCCATCGTCGTCAAGGCTGACGTCCAGGGCTCCGCCGAGGCCGTCAAGCAGAGCCTCGAGAAGATCTCCAACGACGAGGTCCGCGTCCGCGTCATCCACGCCGGTGTCGGTGCCATCAGCAAGTCCGACGTTGACCTGGCCGACGCATCCAACGCCATCATCATCGGCTTCAACGTCCGCCCCGACAACGTGGCGAAGGAAGAGGCCGCTGCCACCAAGGTCGAGATGCGTATGTACCGCGTCATCTATGATGCCATCAACGACGTCACCGATGCTATGAAGGGTATGCTGGCTCCCAAGTTCCGCGAGGTGTCTCTGGGCGAGCTGCAGGTCCGTCAGGTCTACAAGATCTCCAACGTCGGCACCGTCGCAGGCTGCCGTGTCACCAGCGGCAAGATCACCCGCGACAGCAAGGTGCGTGTCGTCCGTGACGGCATCGTCATCACGGAGGACGAGATCGCATCTCTGAAGCGCTTCAAGGACGACGCCAAGGAAGTGGCCGAGGGCTACGAGTGCGGCGTCACTCTGGCAAAGTTTGCCGACGTCAAGGAAGGCGACGTCTACGAGGCCTTCAAGATGGAAGAATACTGCGACTAAGAGTTGAAGCTGCTGTTATCACCGCCCCCGGGCGGTGATAACGGGCTTTTCAGAGGAGAAACTATGTCTCAGAAAAATATGGGCCGTCTGGCGCAGGACATGAAGCGTGAGCTCATCGCCATCATCGGACGGCTGAAAGACCCGCGGCTGGAGGGCGGTCTGCTGACCGTCACCCGGCTGGATGTGACGCCCGACCTGGACGTGGCGAAGGTCTATGTGAGCGTGATGGGCCGTGAGGACGGCCCCAAGCCCGCCATCGAGGCCCTGAACCGCGCCGCAGGCCATGTGCGCACCGAAGTGAGCAAGAAAATGCACATCCGCAAGGCACCCCGCTTCATCTTTGTGGAGGACGACGGTGCCGCCTATGCAGCCCACATCAACGAGCTGCTCCGCACGCTGAATGTGAACGGCGACGCTGAGGACTCTCAGCCCGCCGAGACCGAGGAATAAATCCAGCGCTGCGGAAAGGATGGATCCATCAAATGACAGAACAGCTCAATGTGCAGCAGATGGCGGAGCGCCTCTGTGCTGCGGACAACATTCTGGTCCTGTGTCATAAAAACCCGGACGGCGACACCATCGGCTGCGGCAGCGCCCTCTGCCACGCGCTCAAGGCGCTGGGCAAGACGGCAGCTGTCCTCTGCTCCGATGCAGTGCCTTCCCGCTACAGCTTTACTGCACCGGTGCCGTTCCGGGGCGAGTTTGAGCCCAAGACCGTTGTGGCCGTGGATGTTGCCAGCGTGCAGCTCTTTGGCGAAAACAACGGTGTGCCGCAGTATACCCGCCATGTCGATCTCTGCATCGACCACCACGCGGGCAACAGCGGCTATGCGGATTTCACCCTGCTGGACGGTAATGCGGCCGCAGCGGCAGAGCTTCTGTATGAGGTCATCGGCGAGATGGGCGTGGAGATCACCCCCCTCATCGCCAACTGCCTCTACACCGGCCTCGCTACTGACACCGGCTGCTTCCGGTTCTCTTCCACCACTGCCAACACCCACCTCGTGGCGGCAAAGCTCATTCTGGCCGGTGCGCAGGTGGAGGAGCTGAACACCCTGCTCTTCGACACCAAACCCCGGGAGCGGATGGAGGCGGAGCGTATCGCCCGCAACCATCTGGAATATCATCTGGAGGGCCGCTGCGCCCTGATGTATCTGACCCGGGACGAGATCGAGCAGAGCGGCGTGGACCCGGCTGACCTGGAAGAGCTGACCAGCCTGCCCATCAGCATCGAGGGGGTCAAAGTGGGCCTGCTGCTCCGTCAGCAGCCCGGCGGCAGCTACCGCATCAGCGTGCGCGCAGCCAAGGGCGTGGACGCCTGCGCCATCGCACGGCGTCTGGGCGGCGGCGGCCACACCCGCGCAGCGGGCTGTGAGCTGCTGGGCAACCTCGACAACGCCAAGAGCGCCATTCTGGCCGAAGTGGAGGCGGAACTCGACCGCCCCGAGACGCAGGAGGAAAGCTGATGCAGGGCATCCTTATCGTAGATAAGCCGATGGAGTGGACCAGCTTTGACGTCATCGCCAAGCTGCGCGGCATCCTCGGCACCCGCAAGCTGGGCCACAGCGGTACGCTGGACCCCATGGCCACCGGCGTTCTGCCGGTGTTCTGCGGCGGGGCCAGCAAGGCTGTGGACCTTCAGCTCGACCACACCAAGACCTACTGCGCCCGGCTGCGGCTGGGGATGCAGACCGACACCGGCGACATCACCGGCACTGTGCTAGAAACGGCCCCGGTGACGGCGGGGGAGAAGGAGCTGCTGGCTGTTCTGCCCCGGTTCCTTGGCCCCCAGATGCAGACGCCGCCCATGTACTCGGCAGTCAAGATCAACGGCCAGCCCCTTTATAAGCTGGCCCGCGAGGGCGTCACGGTGGAGCGGAAGGCCCGCCCCATCGAGATCCTGGACATCCAGTACGGCGGCAGCCCGGTGGAGAACGAATACGTCCTCACCGTCCGCTGCTCCAAGGGAACGTATATCCGCACCCTGTTGGAGGACATTGCCGCCGCTATGGGCCAGAAAGGCACCATGAGCGTTCTGCGCCGCACGACGGCGGGTGTCTACACCGAGGCCGACGCCCACACGCTGGAAGAGATACAGGCGGCAAAGGACGCAGGCCCCGAGGCACTGCAGGCTTTGATGCTGCCGGTGGAGAGCGTGTTTGAGAGCCTGCCTCTGCTGGTGGCAGAGCCGAGGGTGGAGCAGCACCTGTACAACGGCTGCCCCACCAGCCGCTACCCGGCGGCAGACGGCCGCTACCGTGTCCGCAATGCCGAGGGTCAGTTTCTGGGCCTTGCGAACATCACCGGCGGCGTGCTCAAGGTCGAAAAACTCTTTGTAGAGAGGAATTAAAGAACATTCATGCAGATCTATTCACAGCTTGCGCCGCTTGCGCTGGGCGGTGCCCACGGCTCTGCTGTGGCAATGGGCTTTTTTGACGGCATCCACATCGGCCACCGCGCGGTCATCAATGGCGCAGTGGAGTGGGCCAGGGCCCATGGCGCGGCACCGGCGGTATTCACCTTCCGCCTGCCCACCGAAAACAAGATGAAGGGCAAGCGCCTGCTCTCCACCGAGGACAAGCACGCCCTCATCGCAAGCCTCGGCGTGGAGCACTATCTCTGCCCCGATTTCGAGGAGATCAAGGCCATGACGCCGGAGCAGTTCGTGCTGGGCATCATCCGGGACTGCAACGCCCGGGCGCTGTTCTGCGGCGAGAACTTCACCTTCGGGGCCAGGGCGGCAGGCACACCGGAGCTGCTGCGTCAGCTCTGCGCGCCGCTGGGCGTGGAGGTAGTCGTCCTGCCGATGGCACAGTTTGAGGAGAAGCCTGTTTCCTCCACCCGCATCCGCACCGCGCTGGAAGGCGGTGACATCCCGGCGGCCAATGCCATGCTGGGGATGCCCTACGCCATCCGCTTCACGGTGCATCACGGGGCGGGCCTTGGCCGGACGCTGGGCGTGCCGACCATCAATCAGCTCTATCCGCAGGGCTTCCAGCTGCCCCGGTACGGCATCTATATCACCCGCACCAGGATAGGGGACAAGTGGTACCCCTCGGCCACCGGCCTTGGCACCCGGCCCACCGTCAACAGCGACGAGAGCAAGGTGACCTGCGAGACCTTCATCCCGGGCTTTACCGGCGACCTTTACGGCACCGACCCGGTGGTGGAATTCCACGCCTACCTCAGCCCCAGCAAAAAGTTCGACACGCTGGATGAGCTGCGCGAGTGCATCGACCACGCAGCCCAGCGCGCGCAGGAATACTTCGCGGAGTGAACTTTATGAAAAAACAAAACAGATCAGAAGGCCGTGTATGACATTCCGGAAAGCATGGGGGAAAGCCTGACGCTGCGATGTACCGGAACAAAGCTGAGATCAAAAAGGCTGTGGGCGGCATCATCCGCTGAATAAAACAAGAACGCACCTCACCGATGAAAGCGATCGGTGAGGTGCGTTTTTGCTTCGTCAGAAAGAGAAACCGGAAAAATAGAGGTGCTCCACCGTTTCCTTTTCGGCGGCGGAGAGGGACGTGTCTGCGGCCATGGCGGCGCGGATACTTTCCTGGGTGTCCGGGTAGGAGTTGAGGGTGAGGCAGGCTGTTTTGCTGTCAGCATCGAAGTGAAGGGCAGCGCGGTCTTGCGGCGTCCAGGCGTCCCAGCCCGGGGAACCGCTGGTCATGAAACTGGCAAGCGCCTGCTTCAGCCGGGCTGAAAGGGCCTGCGCACCTGCTGAAGACAAATCAGCACAGGCAGAATAGCTGCTTTCGGACGAGAAGAGCGCCAGCGGCAGGCCGTGGAAGGAGCCGAGGCCCGGGATAGCCGTCTGACTGTCGGCCCCTCCGTAGTCGATGAGGCCAAGCCAGACCGGAGCACTGCCGCCCAGCGCTTCGGCGACAGCTTCGGTGCTGCTCCAGCGGCAGAGGGCTGAGCCGTATTTTACGGCATAGGCCCGGGCCGCGCTGGAAGCGGGCCGCAGGTCGTCCCGGACGAAGCCGCTGAATTCGGTGGCGCTGCTGAGCAGCAGGAGGGGGACGGCACTCCGGGCGTCCCGTGAGAGCACTACATCGTCTGCGTAGAGGATGGCCGGTTTGCCGAGGGCCGCAATGCGGGCCGGTTCGAGGCCGCAGAGCCATTCCCGGACGTCTGCCCCCGGCGTCAGCAGCCATTCGGCGGCAGAAGCCGTGTCAGCAAACCGCCCATCTTCCACGGCCAGCGGCGCGAAATTTTCAGCCAGCTTCTGGGCGGCGGCGTCCGGGTCGGCGAGGAACAGCCCGCCGGAGATGGCGACGGCTTTCTGGAAGCGCCCACGGAAGAGCGGACTGCCCGCAAGGGCCGCTGCCATCCGCCCGCCATCAGAGAAGCCGCAGAGGGTGATGTTGTCGGCGTCGCCGCCGAAGCGGCGGATGTTGTCCCGCACCCAGTCCAGCGCCCGGGCGATGTCCAGCAGGGCAAAGTTTCCGGTGGCGTCCGGGTCAGCAGTGAGGGCGGGCAGGCAGTTCCACCCGAACAGCCCCAGCCGGTAGTTGAGCGCGACAAAGACGCAGCCCGCGTCCCGCACGAGTTCGCTGCCGGGCAGCTCGAGAGATGAGCCGGTGGCGGCACTGCCGTGCAGATAGACGAGAACGGGCCGCTTTTTGGCCTCGGCGGAAGAATAAATGTCCAGTGTCAGGCAGTCCTCGGTGCCGAGGGGGAAAGTGGTGTACTGGTAGGCCGCCGGTGCGGGGCTGGTGCAGTCCCGCACTGTGTGCCAGCGGGCGGGCTCCTGCGGCGCTGTCCAGCGGCTTTCACCCGTGGGGGCGGCACTGTAGGGGATGCCGTACCAGCAGAGCAGGCCGTTTTTGCCCTCTCTGCCCCTCACCGGGCCGTACTGGGTCTGGCAGAGAGGAGAGACAGGGGAGAACAGGCCGTTTTCGGTTTCAGAAGAAGCCGCATCAGCCGGGAGGAGCGGGCTTGAAAGAACCGCTGCGGCGGCTGCGCTTCCTTTGAGGAAGCTGCGGCGGGAAAAGCAATGTGTCATTCGATCTACCTCTTTATTACAATAGACAGATTATAACATGATTTGACAGGAAAACAACATCCTTATTTTTGCGGATCTGTAAAAATTTTTCTTGCTTTTTACGTTGGTTTCTGTTATACTAGCCCTGTTACCGCGATACGGGGCTGGGAGTATGCCCACTCGGGAGTACCGTTTTCCCGCTGCTGTGTCGCTGGCAAATAAAAATTTTATAAAGAGGTACTGTTACTATGAACAAGCAGGAAGTTATGGCCAAAGTCGCTCTGACCGAGAAGGACACT
>OJSC01001843.1_pt1 | contig 19372 bp, 25 predicted proteins | sample 1599361 | NCBI WGS metagenome assembly OJSC01 (sample SAMN04168656, study PRJEB22393) | human gut metagenome | biome: human gut microbiome; feature: stool | host: Homo sapiens | collected 2014-03-17 | reverse complement strand
GAACGGTTGTCGGGACAGCACCGATATCCGCAGGAGTGAGCGCGTCCGTGCCCCCAGTCTTGTGTGTGGTCTTGTGTGCCGTAGGCGTCCGGGCATTACTCAGACGGGCGTCGTTTCCCTGACAAGCCGTGCCCGCAGCCGTACCGTAGGTGACTGCCAGCGTCCGGTTCGCCGCAAGCGAACCGCCTCCGGAGAGCCCGGTTCCGGCGATAACCTGAACGGTTGTCGGGACAGCACCGATATCCGCAGGAGTGAGCGCGTCCGTGCCCCCGGTCTTGTGTGTGGCTTTGTGTGCCGTGGGCGTCCGGGCATTGCTCAGACGGGCGTCGTTCCCTTGGCACGCTGTGCCCGCAGCCGTGCCATAGCTGACCGTCAGGGTCCGATCCGCTTCGAGAGTGCCGCCCCCACTGAGGCCCGTGCCCGGTTTGATCTGAATCGTCTTGTCCGCGGCCCCGATGTCCGCTGGCGTGATGGCGTCCGAACCTCCGGTCTGGTGCGTAGCCTTGTGCGGCTTTGGCGTCCGAGCGTCCGCAAGGCGCACGTCATTGCCCTGACACGCCGTGCCCGCCGTGTTGCCGTACTTGACGGTCAGCGTCCGGTCGGCTTCGAGCGTGCCGCCGCCCGTGAGCCCCGTCCCGGCCTTGATCTGCACGCTCTTGCGGGCCAGCGTCTCGTGCGCCCCGCCGTCCTTGTTGTGCGCGTCGAGCTTGCGGTCGACGTACTCCCGCGTCGCCAGCACCTGCGCCGGGTCGATCTCGATGGAAACCGTGGCCGCATCGAGGACGCGGATGATGAGCCGCACAAGCAGGTCCGTTGCCGCGCCGGAACTGATGTCCGGCTTCTCGGTCAGCGGCGTGTTGCCCACGGCGAACAGCGTCCCGTCATCCATCCACAGGCCCACTTCGCGGATGTACCAGCCGCCCTCGGCTTGCGGGATGAACAGCTCGGCGGTGAACAGATCCGGGGTGGCCGGATCAAGCACGATGTCATTGATCTGGGCGCGGAACCGTTCGTTCACGAGCTTCGTCATTGTGGAAAGCGGCGTCACGGGGTTGCCCCCGCCGTCGCCCACGGACATATGCGAGAGCTTGACGGTCTTGCCCTGCGTCAGCGCCTCTCTGACGGCGTTGCGTCCGGCGTTCGTCGTTACGGTGCGGAATTGTTGGCTCATATCTCCTCCGGTGCGATGGTCAAAATGTGCTGCCAGTGGGCGACGGCGCCCGTGTTCAGCGAAAGTTCCTGTTCCAAATCCGTGATTTCCTCGGGCCAGATGGTCATGGTGTTCCCCATGCCGAGCACGGCCCCGAAGCGCGTTTCGCAGTTGCTGCCGAGCGCCACGGTGATGCCGAGGTGGTCGAGGTGCGAACGGGTGTTTTTCGTTTCGAGGATGATCTGGCGGGCGCGGTTGATGTCGTCGGCAACGATGCCCTGCTCGAACAGCGTCACCAACACCTTGAAATGGTACGGCTGGCCGCCCTCGTAGTCGTACCATTCCGTCACTGTCGTCTCGACGTTGCCGAGGGCGGCGGTCACGGCGGTTTCCACGGCCCACGGCGTCCCCTTTTTGCGGTGCACGGCGATGGACGTCTTCACCATCTCCAGCCGCTCCGCGTAGGTCCGGGCGATGTCGTAGTTGTCGACGTGGAGCTGCCACGCCAGCAGATCCAGCAGCGGCTCCTCAAGCGCCCGCAAGCCCCCGGCCTGTTCCGCAAGGCGGCGCAGGGGCGGCAGCAGGTCCGGCTCCTTGCCGTAGAGCCGCGCGTACAGCAGCAGCGACGGGATGGCCTTCACGGACGGCACAAGCAGCCCGTCCAGCGCGTCGGCCGCCGCCCGGATCGCCGGATCGCCAGCGATGGAATCCGGGAGCAGCTCAAGGAACGGCGTGGAACCGATGCGCCGGCTACTCATCTTCAACCCCGCCGAACGTCATGGACACGGACGTCTCACGCGCTATCTGCGTCTCGGTGAGCCGCTGGAAAACGGGTGTCGCCAGTTCCACGCGCTTGGCCCCGGCGTTCCGCATCCGGGCGATCAGCTCGTCCGGGTTGATGTCCCGCCCCGGCTTCGACCGCTGCCAAAGGCGGTATCCTTCCACAGCGGCGTCCACGGCCTTCGTGATCGAGGCCAGCAGCGTGGAGTCGGACGACGACAGGAACCACTTCCCGGCAAGCGCGTACTCCACCGTCTCCGGCGACCCGACGAGCACCTTGTCGGTGAGCGGGCGCACGTCCTTGGGCGTCAGCGCGTTCTCCACCTCTTCGATCATGGCTTCATCCGGCAGTTCCCCGTCCGTCATGACAAAGCGGACGTCAACGATGCCCGGCGTCGGGGAGGTGACGCTCACCGCGCTGATGTCGGCGCTCACCGCCTTGACCCGCGCTTCATACGCGCCGTTCGGCCCGGCAACGGAAAAGCTCTCCGGAGCCATGCGGATGCGGTCGCGGAACCGCTCGTCCCCCTCCTCGTCACAGCCGGAAAGCGTGGTGGCCACGTTGCTCACCCGCGTGATGTACGGCAGCGGATCGACGAGGCGGCATATCTGGCCCGGCAACAGGCCGTTGCCCGAGGCCCCCGCTTCCGTGGCCTTCGCGGACGTTTCGACAAAAAGCTCCCCCGCGGGAAGCACGGCGTCGGACAGCGTGGCGAACATGACCCCGCCGGACTGCGTGGTCACGCGCGTCCCCGCAGGGATGGGCACGGCGAAGGCCAGCGCCCCGTCGACGCCGAAACGCACGGTCGTCCGGGCGGGCTGCGGCTGGATGCGGATCACGCCCATCGGCGCGCCGAGGTGGTCGAGATGCCCGCCCCGCGCGTAGGCAAGGAGGTTCTGCTTCCCGGCAAGGTCGATCAGGCCGTTCTGGACGGAAATGACGTAAGCCAGCGATTCCAGAAACAGGCGCACGGGATCGCCCGGCTGGAGCGTCGCCTTGGCGATGGCCTCATACGCCGTGATGATCGCCGTTTCCGTCTCCCCGGCGCTCTGCGGCGCGAAAGAGACGGACGGCAGGCCCGAAAGATCAGCGAAAGTCATTCAGGTACTCCTTGCGGATTTCGACAGTGACCACGGGCGTCAGCTTCCCGTCAGCCGCGCCGGACGTATCCGTCCTGAAGGTCACGCTCTTGACCTTGATGCGCGGGACGCAGCGCTCCAGCCCCCGCCCTATCTCCGCGACGAGCAGGGGCCTCGACTCGGGCAGCGGCAGGTCGATCAGCTCCCACGACAGGCCGAAATCCCGGTCGAGCGGCACGCTTCCCTTACGTGTGGCCAGCGCCGTGCGGATTTCCTGCGCCAGACCGCGCAGGCCCGTCGCGCCGATCTCCACGGACGCGGGCACGCTCATGTCCACGGTCAGTTCCATCAATTGTACTCCGTGAGGTTCAGGGCTATTTCGGCGCTCATGGTCACGCCGTTGTGGAAAATCCGGTGCTGCACCTCAACGCTTTTGAGCACGTACAGGCCGTAGTAGGTCAGGCCGAGCACGAGCGGGACCTCCTCGCCGAGCACCGCCAGCTCGCGCAGGGCGTCGATCCGCATGTCCACGGTGAGCGCCAGCGGCGTCAGCGGGAAAAGCTGGACGGTCAGGCTGAGGGTGTCCAGATTGCGGCCCGTGTGCTGCACCTTCGGAAGCCCGGACACGCATTTGTGCTCGGCAAACTGGATCTCCCGCTGCTGCTTGAGGTCGCGGAATGTGGCCACCTCAGCGTCGGTCACGGTGAAAAAGAAGGTGCCGAGGACGCCCTGGTACATCATTTGGGCGCTCCGGTGGTCCCGCCGTGCGGACAGTCGTGGACATGGCCGAGGAAGGAAATGCCGTTCACGGTCACGTCTCCCCCGGTGACGGTTATGTTGCCCCGGTGCCTGATGTTTCCCTGCGTCGCGGCCTCCGTCCCCCCGCCTCCGGACCCGCCCATCGAGAGCGCGGGCGTGTTCAGGCCGATCTTCGCCGCCGAGGTCAGCTCCAGCGCGCCGCCAGCCGTTACCTTGCCGTTTCCTTGAAGCGTCACTTCAACATTTCCGGTCACGCTGGCCTCCACGTCGCCTCTGACCGAGGCCCTGAGTTTGTGCGCGGCGCGGTCGTACTCAAGCGTCGTGCCGTCGCTGAACGTCCGGTGGAACTTGTCGCCGCTCGACACGGGCGGCGTCTGCGCCCCGTACATGGAGCCGAGCACGAAGCCCTCCTCCAGCCCGTTGCCGAGGAACAGGCACAGCACCTGATCCCCCACGTCCGGCAGATCGAAGGCCATGTCCGCGCTGGCGCGGGGGACGAGCACGGGGAGCCATCCGGAGACGAGCTTCGCGGTCACGGTGTCGCGGAACTCCACCCGGACGCGGTGCTTCTCAGGCTGGCGGGACACGACAAAGCCCACGCGGGCAAGTTCGTTCATCTTCATATCCATCAGTAATCCAGCGCCTTTTCCAGCTCCAAGCTGGTCGTGTATCCGCCGTCAGCCGAAAACGTGTGCGTCGCCTGGGCGATCACGTACTTCGAGTCGAAGCGGCCCCATCCCTGAATGTCCAGCACGGTGCCCGCCCGGAACCGGGTATCCCCCATGCCGGACAGCGAGGCGGTCTGTTCCTTGCGGTTCTTGTCGCGCAGCTCCGCCTTCGCCATGCGCTCGGCCTGCGCCTGATTCTCGATCCGCTTGTTGATGTAGAGCACGCGCCCGGTCGTCGGCGGGATATTCGGCTCGTACTGCGTCTCTATCGTCTCGGAATCCGCCGCTTTCGTGTAGCCGACGACGCATTGCGTGTAGATGCCCTCGGTCGTCCGCTTCGCCCGGAAGGACTGGAAGTCCAGCCCCTCGCCGGGGTCGGCCTCCGACGCCCGCCTGATGGCGATGGGCTCCAGCTGATCCGCCGTCTGGCCCGCGTACACGACCACCCTGTCGCTTTTCACCGCAAGCCGGAGGCCCTGCTCCTTGGTGATGCGCTGCATGAACTCAAGGTCGCTCTCCTGCCGCTGCTCCACCCGCTCGTAGACCAGCTCAGGCCCGCGGTAGAGCGTGTCCAGCCCGGCGGCGCCGGCAATGTCCGCAATGACCGTGGTGATGGGCGTCTTCTCCCACGAGCGGGTCTTCTTCTGGAGCATGAGCGAGGATTTCACGGCGGCGGGCACGGCCTTGACGGTCACGGTGTCGCCGCCTTCCGCGCTTGACTCCAGCTCCATCTCGTCCACCTCGAACGTCCCGCAGGGCAATTCCTCGACCGCGCCGATCTCCCGCCAGTTCTCCGTGAGGATGCTGGCCTCGATCACGTCCCCGGTCTGCGGGAGCCAGTCGCCTTGCCAGATGCCCTCGCGGTCCTCCAGCACGATCTGGAGGTCGTCCAGCTCCTCGTCGGCCTTGTCGGTGTAGGTCAGGCTGACGAGGTACGGCATGAGGTCGAGGGTCACGTCATGCCCCTTGATGCTGACGGTCACGGCTGCGCGGCGCATCACATGCGCTCCCACGGGGGCAGGGAGGACACCTTGGCGACAGGCGGCGCTTCCGGCGCAGCCACGCGCACGTCGCCGCCGAAAATCAGGACGTCCAGCTCATCCACGTTCTCAGGGAACAGCGTGCCGAGCCGCAGCTCGTCGCCGTAGGCGTCCTTCGCAAGCTGATCCCATGCCTGCCCCTGCCGCGTCGTCTTCTCACTGGGCATGTGCCGTCCTCGCCTTGTCCGAGCGCATCCTTTCGAGCGCGCGCCGAACGAGCTTTTCAAACTCCGGCTCCAGACGCCGGAGTTCTTTTTTAAGCGCGGGCAGATTCCCCGCGTCCGCGATGTTGAAATGCTGCACGATCTGGATGTCCCCCGAAGCCTCCGGCTGGCGCTGCGCGGAAGCCTTTTTGTTGCGCTCCAGCAACATCGGCGTTTTGGGAAGCACGGGCGGAAGGGCATCGCGGCCGAACTTCGCGCCGACCGTCCGGGACCACTGGTCCGGGGCCGAGCCCAAGGCATTCTTCAAGACCGCGAACGGCGATCCGCTCCTGTCCTGCCGCTGGACGGGGTGGAAGATGGAACGTGCGACAGGCTGAGGGGACGATGAAGACGCCGGGATGTTGACGACAGCCGGGGGGATGTCCGGCTCGCTCACCTTCGAGAGCGAGGCGTCGAAGAGTTTGGGCAGGCGGTCAAAGGTCTTGTTCAGGCCGCCGACGAGGTTCTGCCCGGCTTTCGAGAAGGCCACGGTTTCGGAGTCTCCGGACGACGAGGGCAGAAGCACGGACGTGCCCACGGGCTTCGATGCGTCCTTGTCCTTTTTCGAGGCAGCCGGGATGAACACCGTGCTGAACCTGTTCCCGCTGTCCAACGATACGACCGTGACGGGTCCGGCGCCCTTCCCTTTCTTGCCCTTCTTTTTCTTGCCGTCCTCGTCGCCCCAACCGCTGAAATCCGGCGCGGGCAAGGAATCGTCGACGAAGTCGCCGCCGGGGGCGTCGCCCGTGGGCATCCCGGGAAGCTGCTTCGCCGTTTCCATCGGCTTCGGACCGGCTGGCTTGTCCGGGGCCTTGTCTTCCGGCTTGGGACCGACCATCTCGGCGTTTTCGGCGGGCATCTCACGGAGCCCCCCCTTCTTTTGCCGAGCGGCAGGTTCATTTTGCCCCCCATCAAAACCCCAGTTCAACGCCGTCTCGCTGTTCTTTTCGGCATTTTCCATGCTCATGAAGTCGAGGGCTTCCGAAACCCACTTGGCGGCATCACCGATCCACTTGATGAACCCCTTGATCTTATTCACCGCCCACTGGAATTTTCCGCAGATCCACTCCCACATTTTGCTGAAATACGGCCCGACCACAGACCAGTTCTCGGTGAGCCAGTAGGCCGCCAGCCCGATGCCTGCGATGGCGATCCCGACCGGGCCGAACGCAAACTTCAACGCGCCGAGGCCCACTTTGAGGATCTTCGTTCCTCCTTCCAACACCTTGAGCCCACGCGCCGCCCACACGGAACCGATGGAGGCTTTCTTCTGGATGCCTACGAGACTCAACATCCCCGAACCAAGGCTCTTGACCGTGCTGACGGAACCTTTCCCCACATCCGCCCACGACAGATGCGCCGCCCGGTTCAGGAGCGCCGCTATGGTGCCGCCCCTTGTCGCCGCTGTGTTGGCGATGGTCGCCCCGCGAAGCGCCAGCATCCCGCCCTTCACGGCGTTGATCGTCGTCGCAAGGCCATTGTAGGCGTAGCCGAAAACGATACCGCCAACGGTCAGGGCCGCCAGCGCGCCCACGCCGCCGAGCAGTGCCGTGGTGACGTTCGGATATTCCTTGGCGAACCCCGTAATCACGCCGACGCCCTTGCTCATGGTCTTGAGGAAGGCGTTGTAGGCTGGCAAGGCCGCGTTGCCGACCGTGATGCCGAGGTTGCGCGTCTGCTGCGCGAGTTTGGCCTCCTCGGTGGCCGTGGTCTCCATCCGGTTCAGGTATTCCTCAAGAACGGAATCATCGACGTTGCCGTTGGCGATTTTAAAGGCTTGCTTGAGCAGGTCGAGGTTATCGAGCAACGGGGCGATGGCGGCGATTGACTCATCACCAAACAACTTCATAGAAACGGCGTTCTGCATCTCTTTGGGGACACGCTTCAACTGCGTAAGCAGCGTCATGATCGCGCCCTTGGCATCCGTTTGCATTTGTTTTTGCAGAGCATTGGGATCAAGGCCAAGGTGCTTGAATATCTCCTTTTGATCCTTGGTCATCGCGTTGCCGAGCGATAAGACCTTGGTAAAATTTTTCATGGCTGTGCCAGCCACTTCAACTTCCGCCCCGGACGCCTTGAACGCCATGCCGAGCGCGGCGATGTCCTGCGACGCCATGCCGGACCCCTTCAAGAGCGGCCCCATCCGGGTGAAGATACGGTCGATCTCGCCCGCTTCGCCGTTCATCTCGTTCGAGAGGGCGTTGATCACGTCAGCCGTGTGCCGGGCTTCCTGCGAGGTCATGCCCATGCTCGACCGCCATGTCGCCAGCGAGTCGCCCGCCTGTTCTGCGGTGACGCCCCACGCGATGCTCATCTGGATGGCCTGCTCGGTGTTCGACCGCATCTCCTCGCGGGTCTTGCCGAGCCCGGCCTGTGCCCCGGAGGTCATGATCGCCACCACGTCCTCGAACGACTTGCCCGTCTCCGAGGACATTTTCAGGGCGTCCTGATAGACCTGCCCGAGCAGCTCGTCGTCCGCGCCGTTCATGACCTTCTTGAGATCCGCGAACGTATCTTCGGCGCTGACGGCCAGCTTCACCGGAATGGCAGCCGTCGCCGCCTGTGCCGCGCCGCCGATGAGACGCCCGTTCAGATCCGACCGCTGATCACGCAGCTCATTCTTCCGGGCAATGTTCGCGCTGAGGGCGTCACGGTGGCTCTTTGCCCGGTTCATCGCCGCGTTCAGGGCGTCATAATCGTGCCGCAGCTTGGTGACGGAACCGGACACCTTCACGGCTTCGGCATTCTGTTCGCGGAACGCCGCGTTGGACTGGTAGAGCCGTCCCTTGAGGGAAGCAACCTTTCGTTCCGCCCGCTCGATCTGCGCCGCGAGCGTCCCGGTGATGTTGCCTGTCCTTTCGGCCTCGGCCCAATACCCGGCAAGCTGCCCCTTGGCTTCCTTGAGGCTCCCTACGAGCTTTTGGGTCTTTTCCCGCTGGGCGAGCAAGGAGGCCCCGATCTTCCCGACCGGGGTGCCCTCCATCGCCCTGATGGACTGCGTTACCTTGGCGATCTGCCCGTTGGCGGAACGGAACGCGGAGCCGAAACTCCCGTCCAGATTCGCCCCGAGGCTGAAAGAAACGCCGAACTCACTCGCCATTGTCCATATCCTTTGCGGCGTCGGCATAACCGACGAACGCTTCCGGTGTCAGATTGCGGATTTCCGTCCTGCTCCAGCCGCTGAATTTCGCCAGCGACAGCATCGCTAGGCGGAGGCCGTGGAGCCTTCCCCTTGCGTCGTAGCCGTCGCGGTTTCGGCCTCCTCCTTCTTTTTCGGCTTCGTAGGGCGGAGGGAATTGTGCGCCGCGCGGATCGCCCCGATGTCGTCCTCGTCGAGCGTCCGGAGCACGTCGTAGGGAACCCCCGTCACGATGGACAACGTGCACAGCTCGACGGTGACAGGGTTGTTCCCCCGGTTGAAGGAGATGGCCATGTCCATCGCGTCCTCGTCGTCGCCAAGCGTGGCCCGGCGCAGGGTGAGGATGTCGGTCTTTTTGCCCTGCACGATGATGGGGGCGCTCAGGGTGGCTTGCGCGGTCTTTTCCATGATGTTTTCTCCTATGCGTTGAGGCCCATCTGGACGCGGACGGCGGCCAGCAGGTCGTTGCCCTTCACCCGATGGATGAAGTTGATCTTGTCGATGAGGAGCTGTTCCTCGCCGTCCAGCAGGATTTCGAGGCGAGTCACTTCCAACTCAAGATCGTTGCCGTGCTTCTTGCCCTGCTCCATCGTGCCGAGGCTCATATTTTTCGGACGGCCAACGATATTGAGCCGATACGGGATGGATTCGCGTATGCTGGTGCTCTCGTCCACGATCTGCAAGGCGCTGTAGCACTCGAACAGCGGCTGGAGCGTCCAGTCCAGAATGTCGAAAACATCCTTGGTCGCGCTCGTGAAGGTCATCTTGCAGGTCATGGACTGCGTGAGGCCGATGGTCGGGGATTCGATTTCCCCGGCAAGGCCGGAACCACTCAGGGTTTCGGTCATGTACTGCACCTGCGGCATCTCGATCTGGGCCGTGCCCAAAAGGTCTTTCCCCTGCCAGTACACGCGGTAGGCGATTGTTTGCTCAGGACGACTCATGGCCTCTCCGTTAGCTGAACAGGACGCTCAGGTTGTCGGTGTCGAATTCAAAGATGCCGTCGATCTCGCGGTTGGCGGGCGGCGGGGTGATCCGCAGGTGGAAACGGGCGATGCCGTCGATGAGATCGGTCGTCGGATTGTCCGACTCGTCGAATGAGATGGAACCGCCGAGGATCATCTCGCGGGCAGCATAGCCGTCCAGCCGGATCTGCTCGCTTTTCAGGATGGTCTGGATCTGGCGGCGGGTCAGCGGGTTGTCCACCTTCTGGAAGTACGTCAGGATGAACGTGCTCTGGTACCAGTTGAAGAATCGGCGGATGGCGTCCTGGCAATCCTTCGGGTCGGTGTTCGAGGGGTACACGCTCATGCGCCCGCCCCACGACTTCATGCCGCCGTCCCAATTCACGGCGGTGTAGATGCCCTCGCCGTTCAGGTAGTTGCACTTGTCGAGGCCGAGGAAGAGTTCCTTCCAGCCGCCCTCCTCCTTTTCGTCGGGATAGCCGATGCTGGTGATCTCCAGCCGCTTGTTGGACGGGCTGGCGTAGGGGACGCCCTCCCGGTCGGCGTCGGTCTGCGAGATGAGCCCGGTGAGATGCGTGGCGAGGCCGAACACGCGGTCCCCGAGCTTCACCTTGGGCCAGCACACGATCAGCAGCTCGTCCGAGAGGTTGTTGTTCTGCTTGTAGGCGGGGACGTCCGTGTACTTCTTGACCCCGTGCTCGCCTTCGGTCGGGATGTCCGCGAGGGCCACGGCCTTGAACAGCCCGTTGATGCCGTCCGCCTTCGCCGCCATGACCACGGCCACGGCGGGGTCTTCGGAAAAGCGCGGGGCAAGGATGCTGCCCGGCACGAGCCGGAACTGCGGGAACACGGAATCGATCAGCTCCAGCCCTTCCGATTCCCCCGTGGATTCGTTGATGCCGCCGATGACGTCCGTGCTGTCCACCAGCGACACGTCCGCATAGTCGTACCCGGCTGTCACGTTCGCTTCGGCGGGAAGGCTCCCGCCCTCGATGCGGGACAGTTCTCCGGAGATCGGGTCCAGCGTGTAGTCGGTGCCTTCGACGTAGGTTGTGGAGCTTTCCGCGTTTTTCAGCACCAGCCTGGAAACGGAGCCGTGCTTGAGCGAAGCTGCGCCTTTGGCGTCGAAGCTCACGGCCTCGCTGCTGACGCTCGTTTTGTGGACGGCGGGATCGAAGACGTTGCACACCACCAGCGGCGCGCCCCGGTAGAGCGCGAAGTGGCTGTACGCAAGCTCCTGCAAGCTGTATTTGTTGAAGTTCTCCTCGTCCCACCCCATTTCCGAGACGAACTCGTCATACGAATAATACATGCGCAGCCGGTTCACGTAGCGGGGCTTGCCCGTTTCGAGGCGGTCAACCGCCGCCGTGCCGACCGCGAAGACCACATTGCTGTCCACGGAACGGGCCGGGAGGATGCTCGTGGGCAGTTCGCTGGTGTAAACGCCGTGTCTGAATGCCATACCCTACTCCTTGGCCTTCCGAGCCTTGCGGCTGGCCTCGTTGATGGTTTTGAAAAGCCGATGCATACCGCTGCCTTCCTTGCGGAGCTGGCAACGGGTTTCGGCAAGCTCCTCCACAGGCACGAACAGCTTTTTCAGATCCGGGTTGGCCTCAATGACGGCGGCAAGCTGCGGAAGCGGTTCGCCACGCAGGACGGCGCTGGTCCGCAGGGGAAGGCCGAACGGCCTGTCCGGGCCGACATATACGGTCAACGCCTGCTTCCGGCGGGCCAGCAGCTCCGGGGACGGGCTTTCGGCCTTCGCAGGCGATTTCCGGGCTGTTTTGGGGGATTCCTGTTCACTCATAGGTGTGTTCCTTCAAAGTGCCGCCCAACGGGATGGACGGGATAATATACTGGTATTCCGGGAAAACAGTCGCCATATGGTACTCCATCCACTGTTTTTCAGGGTCGGGGATGGACGCTTTGAGGGGAAGCTCCAACTGGAACTTTTTGGCGACAACCCGATTCCGGCGCAGGACGGCCCGCGTCCAGTCGAGCAGTTCCGCGAGGATCAGCCCGGCCTGCTCCTGGCTCTCCGGCGCGTACATGCCGAGCACCAGCGCCAGCGTTTCCCGGCCTTCCGCACCGATGTAGCCATCCACGCCTTCGTTGATGTCGCCGCTGACCCACCGGACGCAGATGAACGGGTACGTCCTTCTCCCCTGCTCGTCGGGCAAACCGTGAAGGAACACTTGAAGGTCTTCACAGGAACCGTCAGGAGTGGGGAAAGGGTACTCTTTCATGGCCTCGGTCAGCATTTCCTTGACCGCCAACAATAACTCTCTGCTTCTCATCGCATTTTTCCCGATGCGGCCAGTTTGCCGATCTGAAAGTTGACCTCGTGTTGCAGACGGCGGGGAAAAACCTCGGACGCCTTGTCCACGATCTGCTGCTGGTTTTCCTTCTTGAGCAGCGACTGGATGGGCGACGCGCCGAACAGCATTTTCACCCCTTTCCAGACAAGCCCTTCCGCCCCCTTACGGCCTTTTTTGTGGAAGTTGTTCACGCCTTTCTTGCGCATGAACACGCCGTAGCCGCCGAAATCGATCCCCCGCAGCTTCTTCATGATGAAGGGCTTCGAGTAGCCGGGCTCCTGATAGACCTTCCGCGTGCCGCCTTGCCGGATCTGCGCCGAAACGCCCGCCGGGGGCTTGGTTCCGGGGAACTTCGGCTCAGGGCGGAAGTGGTACTGGGAGATGCCGCGCCGCCCGGAAATGTAGAGGCAAGCCTTCGTTGTGCCCCTTTGCGCCTTCTTCAAGTAGAGCTGGTCGAAGAGCCTTCCCGGAGGCACGTAGACATAGGCCCGCCGCGCAATGCGGATCGCCTCGGCACGCATGGCGTTCAACGTCCGGTTGATGGCCCGTGAAACGGCGCTCTCGCACTCCTTCGGCATGTGCTGGAGCGGGGCTGTGAGCGCCCGGATCGTCTCGTCCATGTTGGGGATGTCGAGCCGGATCATGCCGCCTCCCTGTACAGCCGGATGGTCCGCAGCGCTTCGCGGTCGGCTGTGGCCACGAACCAGCGTTCGCCGTTGAACGTCACGCTCGTGCCGGGGTACAGCTCGTCCGGGAAGTCGGACAGGGCCACGGACAGCACCACGAGCCTGTGGGAAACGCCGGGCCTGTCGTCCGCTTCGGGCCATGCCATTTCCGGCCTGTCTACCACGACGTCGAGCGTTCTGCCTTCAAGCGTGACGGATTCCCCGAATTCGGCGGGGTTCAGGAACACGGAGTGGATTTCCTGCTCCAGGATCTCCTTGAAGAAGCTCTGGTTCATGAATGCCCTCCCCGCTCCTGCAACAGCGCCTCGGTCCGGGCCATGCGTTCGCTGAGGCCCTGCACCGTCTCTTCGCAGTCGTCCAGGCGCTCATGGATACGGCTCACCGTCAGACGGCATGTGTCGATATGGACGAGCTTGACCCTGTGCTTGCTGAGTTCGGCCACCTCGGACGAAACGCCCCGGACCTCCTGCCTGAGCGTCAGGAAAACGTAGACGACCAACGAGATAAGCAGCACCAGCAGCGCGCCGATGATGCTCACCGAAATGGCCAACAAGGTTTCAAGGCTCAACGGCATACGCCCTCCGCGTGTTCAATCCAGAGCAGCAGCTCCGCGCCCTCGTTTGCCGGAAGATGAATCCATTCACCCTCCACCTGTTCCCAACGCCCGCCCTCTTCGTAGGCCCACGCCTCAGTGATGATCGCCCCCGGCGTCATCGGTGCGGGAGGCACGCTTGTCAGCGCCCCCGAACTTCCGCAGCCATGCAGAGCCGCCGTCAGAGCGCACAGCGCCCACACGGGAACGGCGGCGGTATTCCCGAAAACCTTCAAGAACCAGTTGAAGGATGCGGACGAGGGCCGACCATGCATCACTTGCCGCCATTGCCCGCGTCGTCGGCGTTTTTGGCTTTGCCCTTGTTGCAGCCGATCCAGTTCAGCAGCTCGTAGACAATCCGGTACAACATGCCCGACTGTTCCGTGGGCGCGGGCATGAACGCGCAGATGAACGCGCAAACGCCGGAAACGGCGGCCATGCCCAACGCGACGATGCCGGACTGGGAATCCATCAATGTAGCGAAATCCATCAGAAGACCTCCTGTCCGGGGTCATAGGTGCGCGTCGGCCAGCCGCCCACGCAGAATTTCCGCAGCGGGAGGCGGTTCGCCGCGCTGTTTACGTAATGCGCGCCCTGCATACAGTTCATGAGGTGCACGATGCGCCGGGCGTCGTTCCGGGAAAGGACGATGGAAAGGGCCGAAAGCGTCTTCGGGCCGACGACGCCGTCCGTCTGGAGATCGTCGAACAGGCGCGCGCCGTCCGCGCTGCCGTCCTTGCGCCAGTTCATGGCGTTGCACAGCCGCTGGAGGTAGCGACCCATGCCGCCCGCCCCGAGATTCACGGCCTGCTCGAACAGCTCGTCGGCCACGATCTGCTCGAACCGTTCGAGCCCGAGCCTGTCCCACCACTCTTTCCTGTACCAACCCTTGACGCACCCCGTGAGGCTCGGAATCCCCATAAGGTGCGCGGAGAAGGCGGCCTTGCCCTGCCTGTAGGACGGATGGCTCTTTTCCCGGTCGATGACGGGCCAGATCGGTTCGTTCGGGAAGAAGTTGCGGGCGCACCCGCGGAACGTCTCCCCGCCCTTGTCGCCGGAGTCGTGCGTCCAGCCGCCTTCCCACTTGGCGACGGGCGCGTAGGCGAGATCGAAATCAGCCATGACTACGCCGCCTTGAAGGTCAGCTCGACCAGCGCTTCGGGGTAGGTGCAGAGCGTGAGCGGGTTGGACTGGACTTCCAGATCAAAACCGCGTCCCTTGGGCTTCTCGTCCATGCGGGCGTAATATTCGAGACCAATGGTATTGACCGTCTCCATCCAGTCGGCGGGCGCGTGGAACTGCTTGAAGATGCCGGGGCCGACCGGGTAGACGTGCCCCTTCTTGGCCGCCACCATCGTCTGGCCGCCCACCACGTCGGAACGCTCCACAAACGTCAGGCCGCCGTAGGGAAAGCCGCGCTTGCGGTAGTCGTTGTCGCCAAAATTCTCCCGATTGGAGAGCCATCTTTCAAAATACTCCCGCACCAGCTTGTGGGACGTCAGCATGTCGTAGGCGTCCGAGCCGATGATGCACTCGATATGATCGAACGGCGTGCCGCCCATCGCGGCCTCGACATGCCGCTTGGCCTTGAGGATGCCCGTCAAAATGGGGTTCGCATCGTCGGCGGCCGTCTGGGGGAACGAAATGTCCAGCGTCTTCTTTGTGGCGCCGAACGTATTGAAGATGTCGTGCAGGACGGTGCTGCCGTCAGCATCGAGCACCACGCCCTTGATGGCTCCGAGGCGATGGAACTCCATCGTCGCCGCCAGGTTGTCCTTCAACTGCTGCATCTTGTCGTTGTAGACCGCGGCAACCGAGATCGGCTCGGTGGAGCCGAACGCCCGGACATCCTGAAGGTCTTCGGGAGCCAGCGTGTCGGACTGCGCCAGATGCGCGCAGGAAAGGTGCTTCCACTCCCGCCTGGCCCCGCGCCCGGCAAGGCTCTCAGGGGCGGTATTGCGCTCCGAGTCCCCGATCAGCACGATGCGGCCTTTCCTGATGTCGAGGGAAACGGTCGTGGTCTTCACGCCCTTCACCTCGAACAGCGGCTTGAAAAAGAAGGGACGCGCGGGCAGCTTGTTGACCGCCGCGGTCATTTCGGTGCACTCGAACACCGTGGGATAATGCTGCATGGGCATGGGTTACTCCTTGATGACGATGCCGAGATCGGACAGGGCCAGCTTGGCCTCGGCCTGCAATGTGGTGACGCTGGCGTCGAACTTGAGGGCCGCGCCGTTCAGGATGGCCCCACGCCGGATGACCATGCCCGGCTGTGCGGACTCGCTGGCTTTGACAGCTCCGATGAGCACGGCGACGGGCGCGCCGCCCAACTGCTGGGCGCTCTCGACCGTGGATTCCGTCAGCGGCTTGTATTCCCCGGACTCGCGCATCAGCACCATGCCGAACGGAAGATCCGCTTCCGAAGCCGCCAGCGTCACAACCTCGCGGCTCCACTCGTAGTTCAGTTCATGCAGGACAAGCTCGGAAAAGTCCGGCCCCATCACTTCGGTATGGACGATGATCTTGGACATGGCGTCTCCTTACTTCGCGGCTTCGGCGCGACGCTCGGCGTCCGCCAGCAGCGGGCTTTTTCCGGTGCTGGAGGGAACCGTACCGGGTGCGGCTGCCACGGGATTCTGGTGGACATTCTGGAGTCCGGCGAGGATGTCCGCACGGCTTTTCGCCTCGGCATCCTCCGGCGCAGGAGCCTCGGCCTTCACCAGCAACGGCGCTACGGTGGCGATCTGCTCGGCGCTCATCCCGGTGGCCCGGAAGGTGTTCAGCGTCGTCTCGACGCGGGACGCCGTCTCATCGCCCGCCACGGCCTTCACCACGGCAAGCGCGCCGGCCACGGCATCAGCCGCCGCCTTATCCATGTTCGCCTTGTTCTCGGCCTCGGCTTTCAGCCTGCCTTCGGCCAGCAGCGCGTCCACCAGTTCCGGGGACTGCGCGGCAAGTTCTTCTCTGGTCATCTGTGCCTCCACAGCGAGTTTACGGATCGCGGCGTCGCGATCCCTGACGATATCGGTGACAAGGCCGAGTTCCCGCGCGGGCTGCGCCAGCAAAAGCTGCGCCTCGCCCCACAGTTGCGGGTCCGCCGTCAGCCCCATGTGACGGCCCACATCGGCCTTGAAAATCTGGTGCAAGGAGTTGATCCGTTCCTGAAAATACCGGCGTTCCTCGTCGGTCAGCTCGCCGCCCTGTCCGGCCGCCTTCCACTTGCCGCCCGTGATGGTCACGGTGGAAATGCCCCATTTCTCTTCCAGCTTCGCGTAGTTGGTGATCGTCATGATCACCCCGATGCTGCCGACCGTGGCGGTCAGGGGCGCGTAGACCGTGCCCGTGGCCGACGCCAGCCAGTACGCGGCGGACGCGCACAGGCCGTTGGCGTAGGCGGCGCAGCGCTTCTTCGTCCGGGCCTCGGCAATGGCGTCGGCAAGCTCCTTCGTGCCCGCCACGACACCGCCGGGGCTGTTGATGTCGAGCAGGATCGCCCGGGCGGAAGGGTCGGCAAGGGCGGCCTTCAACGCCGAAGACACGGCATCCTGCCCGGTTCCGTACCAGCCCTGTTCCCTGACAATCGCCCCGGATACGGGGATGACGGCCACCCCACCGACAAGCTCGTAGCCACGCGCCTTCCGCTCCGGGAATCCTTCAACAAGCGCTTGAGGTTTCGTCTTTGCCAAGGCCAGTTCGGCCAGCACCTGTTCCGCCATGTCGAAGGGCAACGCCCACAACTCATTCATCTTCTTCTCCCGTTTCCTCTTCGGGGGCCTCACCTCCCGGCTTTTCGTCGCCCTCCGGGGCCGTGTCCTTGCCCGGCTTGCCGGGCTTGGTGCTCAGGCTCAGGGGGCCGAGCAGCGCCAGCAGAGGAGACTCCTCCAGCATCCGGGCGTAGCCTTCATCGAAGTCCCTGCCCGTTTCGGCCCATGCCTCGCCGTAGGTCATGAGGCGGTTTTGCAGCGCGAGGATGGTGGCCGTGATCTCCTTCACCGGGTCCACAAACCCGCGCGAGGGGCCGATCCAGTCCACGTTGCACCAGAATTTGCGGGCCTCGTAGAAGCCGGGCGCGCCTTTCGGAAGCTCGAACATGCCCCGAAGGAATGCCTCCTCTATGACCATCTCGTAGACGGGCTGGCAGTAAAGCCGCCCGAACCAGTTGCGGTAAAAGCTGTAGAGCTTCCACGCCTCGTTGAGCGCGGCGCGGGCGCTGGAATAGTTGGTCTTGGAAAAGTCTTTCGTCAGCGATTCGTAGGGGATGCCCACGGAGGCCGCCGTCGCCCGCAGCACGATCTCCACGAACGCGGAGAAGTTGGCCGAAGGGCGCTTCGATTCCAGCACGTACGGCTTTTCGTTCTCGTTGCCGTAGAGGACTTGGCCGGGGCTGAGGTCTTGGACAAGCTGGCGTTCCCGGCGTTCGCCGTCGCCTTCCCGCCCCTCCGTCACATAGTCGGGGAGCTGCACCCCGCCGTTTTCCAGCGCGACGAAGACGGGGAACGACGCGGCTATGACCTGCGCGAACAGCTCGTAGCTGATGGCGTCGGACAGGTTGCGGAACAGCTCGATGCCCTTGGAGAACGCCGAAACGCCGCGCACCTGCTCGTCCGTCTCGTGCCGGAACAGGTGGAACACCCCCGGACGGTGGCCGACGCGGGCCGGGACATAGGTGAAGTCCGCCGACAGCAGCGCGCTCCGCTCCACCGACAGGAACGAGGACTGGGGCGAAGCCTTGGGCGTCGCCAGCCAGTACCCTTCCGGCCTGCCGTACTCGGACAGGCGGACGCCGTCGCGGATGAGCGGATCGCTCTGCTGGTCGCTCGGCGTCATCAGGCGGGCCGGGGAAAGCGTCTGGAGCGCGAACGAGAACGCCCGGTTCTGCCGTTCCCGCTCTTTTTCGTTGAGCATGACCGCCAGATGCAGCATCTCGCCCAGGCTCAACATCGTCCGGAGGCCGAGGTTCTGGAGGTCGGCAAAGTGGCATTGCCCGCGAACGTCGGCTTCGGACGTCCAGAGCGCAAAGGCCCATTCCATCCGTTTGCCGAGTTCGCGGGCGCTCTCCGGGGGAATGCCGAGCATGTCCGCTGGGATGCTCGACTTCGGGACAAGGCCGATACCAATGGCGTTGCCCGAAATGGCTTCGACGGCGGAATGCGCCGCCCAATCGTTTGCGGCAAGATCGGCGGCACGGCGCTGCATGGCCCCGCGTTCGCGGCTCTCCCCTTCCGGGGAATGCACCTGCGGCCCCCGCCAGCCCGAGATGGAGCCGCGATAGGCCCCGGCGTCGCGGGAGGCTCGGGCGGTCATGCGCGAAGTGGACACGGGAGGGAGGGGATGCCCGAACTGATCAAGCAGTGCCATGCCTTACCTCCTCACCCTTGCGAGTACGATAGTGGGGCCGCGACGCCCGGTGTCGAGCGCCGCAAGCTCGCCCTGAAGGTACACAAGCTGCTGGCGGATCTCGGGCAGGTCGTACCGGGTCAAGGTGCGGCCCTGCACCGTGTACGACTTGCCCGTGGACGCCGCCTTGTACGCGGCCTTCCAACAGGCGATCAGACCGAGGAGTTCTTCACGTGTCCAGATAGTGCTCATAGTGTGCTACACATAGCACGAAAAAATGTGCAAGTCGCGGAATGTGCGGAACGTGCGGAATGTGCGGAATGTGCGAACAGAAATTTTGAAAAAAATACAAAAAAAGCCCGGCGTGGGCCGGGCTGTTAAAGCTGTCTTGCCTTTCTTCTCGTTCGCAGATACGTTGCCAGCGTGGGGCCGCCTCCCGAAAGGAGGATACCCCATGAGACACTTCCTCCGGGACGTGCTGGCAGCTTGGCTTGCCGCCGTTCTTGCGGCTGTGGCGGTTCATTTTATGAACCTCTAAAGCAGTTGCCCCGGTAGGAGGTGGCTCTCTTACCGGGGCGAAGAACTTGGATTGAACAAATCCGGGGGACGTGCCCCACACGGGGCGGTGAGTGTTAGCGCACTTGCCGCCCTTCTT
>OJSC01001750.1_pt1 | contig 20447 bp, 10 predicted proteins | sample 1599361 | NCBI WGS metagenome assembly OJSC01 (sample SAMN04168656, study PRJEB22393) | human gut metagenome | biome: human gut microbiome; feature: stool | host: Homo sapiens | collected 2014-03-17 | reverse complement strand
ATAAATGGGGTAAGCAAAATGGAGAAGTACGTGAGAGAGCACGCTTTAATCAACCGGTGGCTTTGGCTTACAATGAGGCAACAAAGACTTTCTATGTAGGTGATTCGGGAAATTATAAGATTCGGAAGATTGCCAAAGAACAGGCCCCTGATGATTTAGGCGGAGAAGAATCCAATGACAATCAAAACCAAGAAAATCAATAAAAAGAAGAACACATGAGAATAAAAGAATTTATTACGATTTGTCTGTTATTAGTCTCTGTTTCCCTTTTTGCTCAAGAGAAGACAATTGAGGTAACAGGAGTCGTGACGGACACGAATAAAGAACCATTGGTTGGTGTCAATGTGACAGTGAAGGATAAACCTGGTTTAGGAGCGATAACGGATATCAACGGACGTTACAAAATAAATATTGAGGAATTTTCTCGTTTGGTATTTTCATATATTGGTTTTGATACGCAAGAGATATTAGTGAAACGCCAGAGTTTGGTTAATGTATCGATGAAAGAATCGGATGCTAGGGAAATTGATGAAGTTGTAATCACTGGTACAGGAGCACAGAAGAAATTAACAGTGACTGGTGCGGTGACGAATGTAGATGTAGAAGTATTAAAGTCAAATCCTTCTGCAAATCTTTCTAATGCATTGGCTGGAAATGTGTCAGGTGTTCTTGCCATGCAGACTTCTGGACAACCGGGTGTAAATACTTCTGAATTCTGGATTCGAGGTATTTCCACTTTTGGAGCCAATAGCTCTGCATTAGTGCTGGTTGATGGTTTTGAACGCGATTTGGATGAGATCAATATTGAAGATATCGAATCCTTTTCTGTATTGAAAGATGCTTCTACGACGGCGATTTATGGTCCTCGTGGTGCAAATGGTGTAGTACTGATCACCACTAAACATGGTAAGGAAGGCAAGATCAAGATTAATGCCAAAGTAGAGACTTCTTATAATGCCCGCACTATTACTCCGGAATTTGCGGATGGTTACAGTTATGCCATGTTGATGAATGAAGCGCGAATTACTCGTAACCAAGAGAGAATTTATCAAGAGGATGAAATGGAAATTCTGCGATTGGGGCTTGATCCGGATTTATATCCGAATGTTGACTGGATGGATGTGTTGTTAAAAGATGGAGCCATGACCTATCGTGCCAATCTGAATATGAGTGGTGGTGGTAGTACGGCACGTTATTTTGTATCGCTTAGTTATGTGAATGAAGAGGGAATGTACAAAACAGACGAGTCCATGCGTAAGGATTACAATACCAATCCTAGCAGTCAGCGTTGGAATTACCGTTTGAATACGGATATTGATGTAACAAAGACTACTCTTGTAAAAGTTGGTGTATCCGGTTCGCTAAAGAAGCGTAATGCACCGGGACAGGGCTCTAATGTCTGGACTTCATTAATGGGGCAGAATCCGGTCAGTATTCCTGTTATGTACTCTAATGGTTACATTCCTGCACATGGAGTAGAAGATAATCGCAAAAATCCTTGGGTACTTGCTACACAGACTGGATATAAAGAAATCTGGAATAATAAGATTCAGACAAATATTTCTCTGGAGCAAAAGCTGGACTTCATTACCAAAGGCTTACGCTTTGAAGGCCGTTTCGGATTTGATACGAATAATCAGAGTGAAATAAACCGGATAAGAATGCCGGAGACATGGCGCGCCCAAAGAGAACGTGACGATGACGGGAACCTGATTTTCAAGCAACAAAGTGCCGAGAAACCAATGGAACAGACGAGTTCTTCCACTGGTGAGCGCCGTGAATTTTTAGAGGCCTATTTGCAATATAATCGTGCATTCAAAGCACATCACGTAGGTGGTACTTTAAAATATAGCCAGGATGCTTATCGGACCACAGTAGATATTGGAACAGATGTAAAAAATGGTATTGCCAAACGTCACATGGGATTGGCGGGGCGTGCCAGTTATAACTGGAATTATCGTTACTTCATAGATTTTAACTTCGGTTATAACGGATCAGAAAACTTTGCCGATGGACATCGATTCGGATTCTTCCCCGCTTTTTCTCTGGCTTGGAACATTGCAGAAGAGAAATTCATTAAGAAACATCTGGAATGGATGAATATGTTCAAGCTGCGTTACTCTTATGGTAAAGTAGGTAATGATAAATTGGGTGAACGTTTTCCTTATCTATATACAATTGCTAAGTCATATAAAGAAAATGATAAGGACGTAACCTTTCCTGGTTGGAATTGGGGTGATTATGGTTATGGCAATTCTTATGATGGTATGGCATATACTCAATTAGCTTCTGAAAACGTTACTTGGGAAATTGCAACAAAGCACGATATAGGTGTAGACCTTTCTTTGTTTAATGATAAGTTTACGGCCACTGTAGACTATTTCCATGAACAACGCGATGGTATTTATATGGAACGTAAATATCTACCTGGTATAGTAGGAATTGTGAGAAGTAATCCTAAAGCAAATGTGGGTAGTGTACGTTCGCAAGGTTTTGATGGCCATTTTGCCTATAAACAGAAAATAAACAGAGTGAACCTCACGGTTCGTGGTAATTTTACTTATAGTAAAAATGAGATATTGGAGAAGGATGAAGAAAATACTGTTTATCCTTACCAGACAGAAGCGGGTTACCGTGTAAACCAAGCTAAAGGTTTGATTGCATTAGGTCTTTTTAAAGATTATGATGATATTCGTAACAGTCCTCAACAGACAGCATGGGGAAAAGTACAACCGGGTGATATTAAATATAAAGATGTTAATGGAGATGGTGTAATCAATGATGGTGACAAAGTAGCTATCGGTGCGACTACCAAACCGAATCTGATTTACGGATTTGGTATCTCTGCACAATGGAAAGGATTTGATTTCAATGTCCATTTTCAAGGAGCAGGAAAGTCTTCATTCTTCATTAATGGTTCTACGGTATTTGCCTTCAAGGATAGTCAGTGGGGAAATGTTTTGGGAAATTTAGTAGCTAATCGTTGGGTTGATGCAGACACAGCAGCTAAACTTGGAATTCCTGCTAATGAAGATCCGAATGCTTCTTATCCACGTCTTAGCTATGGTGGAAATGATAATAATCAACAAAAGTCCACTTTCTGGCTAAAAAATGGTTCATATTTACGTTTGAAGACTTTAGAAGTAGGGTATACATTGCCTAAATCAATTGTAAATAAGATTAAGTTCAATAATATACGTGTATTCTTTATTGGTACCAATTTATTGACATTCGCTAAATTTAAAGAATGGGATCCGGAATTAGGAAGTTCCACAGGGGCGGAATACCCACTGTCTAGGGTAATGACTTTAGGATTGACTGTTAATATCTAATCAATATGTGTGAAATGAAAAAGATATATAAGTTTTGTATAGGTGCCCTGTTAGGGACAATCACCGTTTCGTGTGTAGACCAGCTGGATTCGGATAAAAATTTTAAAGACCGTATGACGCTGGAAGATGTATTTACTAATGAAAAATACTCGGAAGAATGGTTAGCTCATGCTTATTCCTATCTTAAAGGAGAGAATATGGATGTTGGAATCAAAGATAATATACTGTGGTGTTTTGCCGATGATATTTATTTTGGTGACCGTGATATTTATAACACCTTTAAAACAGGGACTTATAGTGAAGGAGACCGACAATCATGGGGAGCCAGTTATAAAGGCATTCGTCAGGCATCCATTTTCATTCAAAATATCGACATGAATATGGAGTTTACAGAAGCTGAAAGAGCTGACCTGAAAGCACAAGCCCGTTTTGTACGCGCTTACTATTATTGGTTATTACTCCGTAAATATGGCCCTGTTCCTTTATTGCCGGAGGAAGGACTCGATTATACAGCCAGCTATGATGATTTGGCTTGTCAACGTAATTCCTATGATGAATGCGTAGAATATATCGAATCAGAAATGCGCTTGGCGGCTAAGGACTTACCTTTGGACAGGGGAGCGAATCATACCTCTCGTCCTACTAGAGGGGCCGCATTAGCAGCACGCGCAAAAGTTCTATTATACGCGGCAAGTCCTATTAATAACCCTCGTCCTGAAGATACCGAAAGATTTACAGATTTGGTAGATCATGACGGAAGATGTTTGTTAGCACAGGAATATAATGAATACAAATGGGCCAAAGCCGCTGCAGCAGCAAGAGACGTTATGGAACTCCCGGGAAGCAATTATGGACACCGTTATGTGTTACACACTGTGAAGAAAAGAGATGAAGCCGCTGCAGGTTATCCGAAGACACTTCCTCCTTATTCTGATAATGATTTTGAAAATGCTGATTGGCCAAATGGATATCGGGATATTGACCCCTTTGAATCCTATCGACAAGTTTTTAATGGAGCCCTGTCTATGTTTGATAATCCTGAACTTATTTTTAGTCGTGGACAAAATCAGGGTGACCGCAATCTTGCAGATATGGTATTACATCAATTGCCTACCAGTGCCAATGGCTGGAATACACATGGTATGACACAAAAGATGTGTGATGCTTACTATATGTATAATGGCTCTGAGTTTAACAGACAGACATTTTTGGACACTTGCCAAGTTGAGAACCGTTTTGTGTCTGAAAAGGAAGGGAAGGCAGGAACATATCCTTATTTAAAGAAAGGAGTATGGAAAGAGTATGCATGGCGTGAACCACGCTTCTATGCTTCAGTTGCTTTTAATGGTTGTGTATGGCCTCTATTGAATAATTCAACGCTTAAAGATCCTAAACCCGTAGAGCAACAGGTATTTTATTATCGTGGTAATGGTAATGGATATACTAACTCCAATTTTTGGCTTCGCACTGGTATTGGAATCATGAAATTTGTTCATCCGGACGATACCTCTGCGGCAAAAGGTAATAAGGACTATGTCAAACTAAAAACGGAACCTGCTATTCGTTTTGCTGAAATCTTATTGATTTACGCTGAAGCTTTGAATGAGTTGGAAGATGGCTCTTCATACGACATTCCATCTTGGGATGGCTCTGCCAGTTATTCTGTCAAACGTGACATAAATGAAATGAAAAAAGGTATTCGTCCTGTTCGTTGCCGTGCAGGGGTTCCCGATTATACATTGCCAGAGTATCAAGACCGGAATGTATTCCGTAAGAAATTGAAGCATGAGCGACAGATAGAGCTCATGGGAGAAGGACATCGTTATTTTGATCTCCGCAGATGGAAAGACGCTCCGATTGAAGAGTCAATGGAAATATATGGTTGTGATGCTCTTATGACTGAAGAAAATAGAGCAGCGTTTCATTCACCAATTGTAGTCAATGAACTTCCAACTGCTTTTTCTCGCAAATTATATTTCTGGCCTATCAGTCATGAGGAGTTGAAACGCAATAAGCTGTTGACACAAAATCCGGGTTGGACATACAATGATTAATTTTAAAATGATATAAGTATGAAAATTATATATAATTGTTGGTTTGCATTATGTATGTTGCTCTTGATCACTTCTTGTAATGATGAGTGGAAAGATGAGCAGTATCGGCAATATATTTCTTTTAAAGCACCTATAAAAGATAAAGATAATGGGGTAACTCCAATATATGTGAGATACAACCCTGATGGAAAAGTACGCTATCAGTTACCGGTTATAGTTAGTGGGTCAACTACGAACGAACAAGATATAGATGTCCATGTAGCACTATATGAGGATACCTTGGAAATATTAAATAGAGAACGTTTCAGCGGGCGTACAGATTTATGGTATACGCTATTGGAGGAAGATAAATATGAATTCCCGGAAATAGTTCATATTCCTGCAGGAACATGTGTGGAACAACTAAATATTGATTTTGATTTGAGAGGAATCAATATGACAGATAAATGGGTGTTGCCTCTAACTATCGTTGATGATGCTTCTTATAATTATCAAGGTCATCCACGTAAAAACTATGCAAAAGCATTATTGCGTGTAATTCCTTTTAACGATTATTCCGGTTCATATAGTACAAGTACAATGGAAGTGTATATTCGAAATGCAAATGGAAGTACTGATAATAAACCGATGGTAACCAATAATCGTACAGCATATGTGGTAGATAATAATACTATTTTCTTTTATGCCGGTTTAATGAGCGAAGATTTATCAAGAGATGAACGGGAACTTTATAAAATATATATACGCTTCAATGAAGACAAATCATTGAGTATGTGGGCAGATAACGAAGAAAAGATTGGATTTAAGCTATACGGTACTCCTGCTTACAGTGTAACGGAAACTATGGATGCTACACGACCTTATCTAAAACATCGCTATGTTTCATTTACTATTGAATATGATTTTAAAGATGTAACTTCTCGGAATCAAGAAGTTCTTTATAAAGTTAAAGGAACAATGCTACTGGAACGAAATCTCAATACTCAGATTCCAGACGAAGATCAGCAGATTGAATGGTAAATAATGAAAAATTAAGAACCAGCCTGATGATCTAATTATATTTTATGGATTAGCAGATAAATACCATAAAATAAGAGAATAAGTTAGGCGTGATTCTGTAAACGACTTACGTGATTGAATCACGACAATAATTTAATATTCAATATAAGATAAATAATTAAGTAGCCTGTCATTGTCTAAATCGAGTTCAATGACAGGCTGTTTAAATTGCTTACAGTATGCTGCGGATATGATAATAAAGAATTTGATATAAATAAAAGGCTTTAAGTTAAGAAGAATAAGTATCTCTTATTAATTCATTCTTTAAGATTAAATTTACAAATAACAAAAAAGTAGAAACAGTGACGATAGAACGAGTATTGGGATCCAAGCTAATTGAATTGCTGTAACTGGGGATTTTTAGGGATAGTCGCGTCATCTTATTTACATAAAGTTACATGTCTTCTAATCCTAAGACTCGTGTTTCAATATCGTATTTTGCCATCTCTTTGTGCCTTAAATGTTCCACTTTTTCCATGAACGTTGAATGAACATAATTATTTTCTGGCATCCGTTTAACTTCTGCTATAAGGGCTTTTTTTCCACTTGATTTAAGAGCTACAATATCAATTTCATAAGAGTTTAATCGTTCTTTGTTTGTAGAACTTTTAGTTTCCCACCAGGAACCAATTTCTTTAAACCCACCTTCTTCTGCTAATTTCTGTTTAAAATAGTTTTCTAACACTTTGCCTGAATAAGTCTGATAATCAGCCTTTGCTAGTTGACGCAGGTCTTCAAAATTCTGTAGTTCAATATATGAACGATTCCGTTCGATGTATTTAAACCAGAAATTTAGAAAATTATCTCCAATAATATATCGTACATTTTTCTTAGTACCTGGTTTCGCAAAAATAGGCCGTTCGCGAGTTATCAAATTATACACATTTTCTAATTTACTTAAATGACCTCCGATAGATATCCCCCCTAGTACTGACTCTATTTCCCCTTGTGTATAATGCCCATTTGCTATTTCTAATAAGATGGAAAAGTAAATGCCATAATTTTTTCCAAATTCAGTAATCAACAAATTACGTCCTTCATCTATAAACAAGGAATTTTCTGAAAAAACGAAGTCATATATCCGGTCAACAGAAAGTGCTTGGTTGTCACAGAATAACTCTACATATTTAGGGATTCCTCCAGTCAGTGTATACAAAGCTAACAGGTCATCATTACTATATCCGGGCGCAAAATCCTCCATAATTTGTTTTAGCACTTTTGTATTGAAGGACCGAAGACATAAAATATTGTCAGCACGTCCGAATAATGGTTCTCCATGATCCGTGAATATCTTTTGCATCAATGAATATACAGAGCCGCTAATTACAAGATTTATTTTAGTTTCTTGCCGATATTCATCCCAAAGATTTTGCATATCACTAAAAACATCGGGTCTGATATTATAAAACTCCTGAAATTCATCAATAACAATATTAAAAGAACGTGTTTTTCCTATTTCGAAAAGATATTGTATCAAAGTAGTAAAGTTAGATATGCCATCCGGAATAAAAATAGATAATGTCTCGCGTACTATTTTTATAAAATCTGCGACTAATATACTCTCTGCTTTTCTTCCAATGAAAAAATATACAGTAGGTGTTCCCTTCAGAGCTTGTTTTATAAGACTGGTTTTTCCAATACGCCTACGGCCTGTTACCACAATCATTCTGGAATTTTGACCAAATGCAAGCTCTTGTACACGCTTCAATTCTGCAATTTCTTTCTCTCTATTATAAAACTTCATAATCAATAAGTTTTTCTCAACGGCTGTTGAGTCAACCGTCGTTGCAAAAATATGAAATAAATTAAGAACAGCCAATTTTGCAATACTTAATTATTGATGTTTTCGCCATTTTTAGAGTTCATCCGAAAGAAAATAGAATAATAAAATAATGAAAATAAGTGACTTTATTGAGAGAAAAATCACTTTAATTTTACTTGAAAAAGATGTAAAGCACAACACAGTAACAATACGCTAATTTATAATATCCAGATAATCAAATAGATACAGTAGTGTTTATTAGTATGGACAGGACCCGGAAAACCAACTTTGCACGGATGACTTCACCGGACATTGGGCTCATAATGCCAATCTTTCCGTGAAGGCAATCATGGGAGTGGCCGGATACAGCGAAATGGCTCGGATGCTCGGATTAAATGATGTAGCAGACAAATATGCGGCTATAGCCAAGAAAATGGCGGTGAAATGGGAAGAAATGGCGAATGAGGGAGATCATTACCGTTTGGCTTTTGACAGAAAGAACACTTGGAGTCAAAAATATAACATGGTTTGGGATAAGTTGTGGAACCTGAATTTATTTCCTAATAATGTTATCAGAAAAGAGATTAACTATTATTTGACAAAACAGAATCCTTATGGGCTCCCTCTGGACTCTCGTAAAGAATACACAAAATCCGACTGGATCATGTGGACGGCAGCTATGTCTTTAGATAAGGAAACCTTCCAGAAATTCTCTGACCCTGTCTATAAATATATCAATGAAACAGTATCTCGTGTACCTATCAGCGACTGGCACCATACAGACAGCGGTAGATGGGTAGGCTTCAGAGCCCGTTCGGTGATCGGAGGATACTGGATGAAGGTATTAATGGATAAAGTTCAGAATAATCAATAAAGTTAGCACGACGTTTACTTCAAATTTATACATATGAGATCTTTAAAGAATATTACTATAAAATCAAATTATCTCATTTTGCCAATAGCATTATTGTTCATCAATAATGCTATGGCAAAAAGTAGTTGAAATGACAAAGGCTTACCAAATATGGGCTAAACGCTGTATAGTAGAACCTTACCCAAAACAGAAAAAAAGAAATAAGAATGTTTTTTATACACACAACTTTTTAACGTTATTACTATGAAACATCAAAACTTGGAATTTAAGTGGATGTGTCTACTCTTTCTAGCTCTGCTACTCTCTCCTCCTCTACTTTGGGGGCAGAATCATAGCATTAAAGGACAAATTGTAGATGCAAAAAGTAATGAACCTTTAATAGGAGTAAATATTACTGTTGAAGGCACTTCGAATGGTACCATTTCTGACATAGATGGTCGGTTTACGCTATCTGTAGCTGCTAATGCTGTACTCAAAATCTCTTATATCGGCTATCAAGAAAAGAAAATCAAAGTGGATGATCTGAAAAAAGAGCCTATCATTTCTCTGGAAGAAGACAGCAAACAACTAGAAGAAGTAGTGGTAGTAGGTTATGGTATTCAGAAAAAGGTATCAAGTGTAGGCGCTATTACCCAAACTAAAGGAGAAGAATTGTTGAAAGGAGGTAATATTACTTCTGTATCAGAGGCTTTACAAGGCAAACTAAATGGTTTGGTAGCTATCAATACGTCAGGCAAGCCTGGAGCAAGTGATACCAAAATGTACATTCGTGGTAAGGCTTCCTGGCAAAACTCTGACCCTTTAGTATTAGTGGATGGTATAGAAAGGGATATGAACGATGTTGACATGAATGAAATCGAGTCTATATCTATTCTAAAAGACGCCTCTGCTACAGCCGTATATGGGGTTCGAGGTGCAAATGGTGTAATATTGTTAACAACCAAACGCGGACAAGATAAGAAACCAAACATCAATTTTTCTACAAGCTTTGGTATTAAACAGACTACTGCAAATATGGAATGGGCAGATTATGTTACATCTATGAAAATGTATAATGAAGCTGTAGCTAATGACAACAACTGGAATCAACAAATTAAACAATCTGTCATCAATGCTTGGTCAAATGCTTTTGATACAGGCAACTACGGCCCTTATAATGATGTCTTTCCACAAGTAGACTGGTGGGATGAGTTGGTTAAACCTGGTTTTTCCCAACAATATAATGTGAATATCAGCGGAGGAACCAATTTCATGCGTTACTTCGCCTCCATCGGTTATCAAAATGACGGTGATATTTATGATTTACAGAAACAGGAGAATTTTGATCCAAGAAACTACTATCGCCGTTATAACTGGCGTTCAAATTTAGATTTTAATTTAACTAAAACGACTTCCTTATCAGTAAATATTGCAGGGAAAATGGGATACCGCAATGACAACTTTGCTGATGATGTGTACACTAGAATCATTGCGGCACCAACCAATTCTTTCCCGATAAAGTATAGTGATGGCTATTGGGGAGATGGATCTACTGCCGGCTATAATCCTGTTTGTAATATGAATACGAATGGATCACAACTGTATAAAACCTTTCAGGGATGGTATGATGTTCGTTTGGAACAAAAACTGGACTTTCTAACTAAAGGACTAAAAGCTGCCGCTAAAGTTTCATACACCTCTGCTTCCACTACTCGTTCTAGTATAAAGACTGGTGAAATTTGGGGTAACAATGATTTTGAATCCAGAAACAGTATTATTAAATACCATCGCGAATATGATTATTCTAATCCGACAGTCAATGCAGATGGTTCTCTCACTTACCCCATGATTTTGGAAAAACGATGGCCAAATGATGAGGATATTGAACTACCTCCCAACGTTTCTTATGACAATTTGGACGGTTATAATCGTAAGTTATATTACGAATTCTCTGTGGAATATAATCGTTCATTCGGGAGTCATAATGTAACAGCGTTAGCTCTGATGAACCGTCAAGTATCTGATTCAAAAGATGATAAAGTTATCAAATTCCCAAGTTATCGTGAAGAATGGGTGGGACGTGTTACTTATAACTGGAAAGAACGTTATTTGGCAGAGATGAATATCTCTTATACAGGTTCGGAAAAATTTGCCCGAGGACAACGCTTCGGCCTGTTCCCTTCCTATTCTTTGGGATGGCGTGCTTCAGAAGAACCTTTTATAAAAAAACATGTTGGAGATGTGCTGACTAACCTAAAATTTAGATATTCATACGGAAAAGTCGGTAGTGATGCAGCTGCTGCACGTTGGAATTACATCCAATTATTTAATTCTTTAGGAAGTATTGAATTAGGAAATACACAAGGAGTCACACATAGCCCGCTCTATACAGAAGGAGATATTGCTAACTTGACTTCAACATGGGAAAAAGCGACTAAACATAACTTTGGAATAGAAATTGGCTTATGGAATAAGTTAGATTTAACTTTGGATTTATTTAAAGAGAATCGTAAAGATATTCTAATGACCCCACAAACTACGTCTTCTATTGTAGGAGCTACTTTTAACGCTATCAACCGAGGAGAAACGAAAAATCATGGTTTAGAATTAGAGTTACGCTGGAATGACAAAATCGGACGTAATTTTAATTACTGGGGAGCTTTAACTTTTGCAGCCAGCGAAAACCGGATTGTCTATAAAGATGATCCTAGAAATGCGGATGAGCACTTGAAAGCTGCAGGTAAACCGATTGATTATCAAAACCGTTTTATTGCGATCGGTAATTATGGTTCGATAGACGATGTGTTCAATTACGCACAAACAGCTATAAATGGTACTACAGCATCGCAAGTAATTCCTGGAGACCTTATCTATATAGACTTCAATGGAGACGGAATAATCAACTCAAACGACAAGGTAGTTGTAGACGAATTGAATTACCCATTGACTACCATCGGATTTTCTTTCGGGTTCAATTGGAAAGGACTTAACTTCAGTGCAATGCTCTATTCGCCACGCAATATATATAAGTTACAGTTCGATCAATATCTGTGGGATTTTCCAGCTTCAAACATACGTGTTCAACCAAAATCCATGGAACGATGGACGCCGGAAACAGCTAATTCATCGGGTGTTATGCGACCTGCTACACACTTGAACAATACATACAACAAAGTGGAAAGTACTTATCGCTATTCCGACTATTCGTATATACGATTAAAGAACATGGAGATAGGATATACATTCCCTAAAAAATGGTTGAGTGAAGCACATATCTCTAATCTTCAGGTTTACATGAACGGGAATAATTTACTAACCTTCTGGAAAGGGGACAAACGCGTGGACCCTGAAACAGGAGGTGTAGGCAGCTATCCGATTGTCCGTACTTACACTTTAGGACTAAGAGTTTCATTTTAATCATATTCAAAAGAAATAAAGATGAGAAAAGTATTATTATATATCTGTTCAGTTTTCATTCTTGGCGGGATGACAAGCTGTGAAGACTTCTTAGATAAAAGGGAAGATGTAGGATTGACAGAAGATGATATCTTTAGGGATTACTATTCCTTACGAGGTTTCTTAGATCAATCTTTCAACCAATTGGAAAATGTTATGGTGATGGATAATTGGGAAAATGGACGCGCATTTGTCGGTCTCTTTGCAGACGAAATGGCAACTACAGATAATTCATCTGCCGTTTTTACTTTACATTCCGGAAACTGGTTAAGTAATGCCAAGTCAAATACAACCTTTGAGATTGGTAACGGCGGAAGTACAGCCATATCTCGTTCATATAAGGCATTACGCATCAATAATCGCATAATTAATGATATCGACAAGGCTCCTGACACCTGAACAAAAAAATGAAATCTTGGGACAAGCTTATTTCTATCGTTCTTGGTTCTACTTTCAGATAATTAAAAGATATGGGGGGATGCCTATTATTGACAAAGTCTTTGAAGGTGGGGATGATGATATTCCCCGTGTGACCTACCATGAATCACACGACTGGATGATGGAAGATATACAAAAAGCAATCTATATGTTACCTGATAGTTGGGATGATCCAAACTATGGAAGACCCACAAAAATTGCAGCAATGGCACTTAAAGAATGGGCACAGTTGTTTGATGCAAGTCCATTGATGCAGAATGATTTAAATTCTACAGAAAACAAAGGCTATGACACGGAACGCGCAAAATCCGCAGCAAAATCCGCTTATGAAGTAATACGTTATATGGATGGAAGTAAGTCTGCCCCTTATCCCTATGGTTTGGCTAGTAAAGAAGAATATACGAATGTTTTCTATTTTAAATATCCACCTGTACATCAACCGGAGTACATTTGGGTCAAGCGGCAATTTCCTAATGCTGCTAATCAAAACCAAAAACGCACTATCCGCACATTCTGGCAATATGAGGATCTTGCATTCGGTTCGGGACCAGATGGAAATTCCATGTGCTGCCCAAGTTTGAATATCGTCAACATGTTTGACAAGAAGGGAGCAGACGGTATTTATTACCCGATTGATGACCCACGAAGCGGCTATGCACTTGACTATGCCCATAAGCCATTTGAGGATCGTGATCCCCGTTTCTATAACAACATCCTTTTACCTGGAACAACTTGGGGACATTACGCTGATGGACGTACCTATTACATTACAACCTACAAAGGAGGAGCAGCCTATCAGCACATGTTAACTCAAAAAGACTGCAATAAACGAATGTTCACAGGATTTATGTGTAAAAAGTTCATGTGGCCGGAATGCAATCAGTATCTTGAAAAGAACAATCCAAACTGTTGGTGGGACTATCGCTTCCTCACCATATATATCCGTGCTTCGCAAATTTATTTAGATTATGCAGAAGCCCTATTTGAGGGTTGTGGAAGTGCTACGGCAACTATTGAGGGATGTCCTATATCAGCTGCAGAAGCTATTAATATTCTTCGCAGACGAATTGGCTTAACAGATCTGCCATCAGATATTGTAGCCGATCCTGATAAATTCCGTGCAGCTTATCGCCGTGAGCGTGCCGTAGAATTAATGTTTGAAAATCATCGTTGGTGGGATATCCGCCGTTGGATGATCTTGGAAGAAACATTCAAGGATACTTATCCTATTAAGGGAGCATTATTCACACCACGAGAATCTAACCATGGAAGTATCACGGACAAATCTACATTGACTTATGATTATGAACAAATTGATATAACTCCGGAAGTGCGTTCTTTTACAAAGAAGAATTACTGGTATCCTTTGCCTCAACATGACGTAGACGCATTGAATAATTTGCAACAAAACCCATATTGGTAATTAAAATGGCTTAATCAAATGAAAAGATATAATAAATTCATATTTATTCTGTTTGTCACTGCTATATTATCCGGCATAGCCACTTCGCTAGAAGCACAGAATAAACCTAAAAAGAAAAAAACAGCCCTTATTGAAGTGAAAGGGCTGGTGACAGACAACACAGGTAAACCGCTAAGCGGAGTAACAGTATTGAGCGGTGAAGGTTCTATTATAAACTATACAGATGCAAATGGAAAATTTGCACTCAAAACAAAAGCTGATGGAACCTTATTAATTGAAGCGTTCGGTTATAAAGATGTTGTAATAAACCTCGCAAAAGAACAGCCCACTGTCATCAAATTACAAAATGAAGATCTATATGCTTCAGAAAGAAACATACACGAACGTGCAGACGGTGGAAAAACGTATCAGCGGGACCTGGTAGGTACAGTATCCAAGTTATCTATGGAAAATGTATTAAAATACCCTGATTTACAATTATCCAATGCCTTACAAGGACAGGCTGCCGGACTAATTGCTATTTCCGGTGATGGCGGCTTGGGCTATAACACATCAACATTATATGTACGCGGACAACACAATAATGGAACAAATACGGCCTTGGTTATTATTGACGGAATAGAACGTCCGATAGATGATATCCTACCGGAAGAAATAGAATCCATCGAAGTTTTAAAAGATGCTACAGCCAAAATCCTGTATGGAGCAGCTGCCACAAACGGAGTGGTCTTGGTACGTACTAAAAGAGGAGAAGCTCATAAACGAATTGTTCGTGTCGGGGTAGAATACGGTGTACAGCCCTCTACACGTGTACCTAAATATCTGGATTCCTACAACTATTCAAAATTGTTTAATGAAGCTCGTATAAACGATGGGATGAATCCTTATTATACTAACAAACAATTAGAAGGATACAGAAATAGTAGTGGAGTCAATGATGTATTGTATCCAAATATTGATTATTACAATGAGTTCTTATTGAACCAAAATATCTACCGAAAAGGTACAATTGAGTTTAATGGAGGTAATGAAGGTGTGAAATACGCATTAGTTGGTGGATATACTGGCGGTTCCGGATTAGAAAAAGTAGGAGAACGTTCGGCTTTACACCGTATGAATGCACGTGGTAATCTGGATATTAAAATCACCGATTTTCTTACAGTAACAGCAGATGTTGCAGCTCGTGTGGAACTGAAAAACTGGGGAGCAAAAGATGGTGCAGGCATATTCAGTACATTATCTTCTAATCGTCCCAATGAGTACCCTTTCATTATTCCTAATGAAACATTATCGGGACAGTTTACCCCCAATGAAGATGGCACGCCATTCTTCGGAGCCAGCACACGGATAGTAGACAATTTATATGCAGATATGGTTTATGGAGGTGACACTTCCGAAAGGTATGTAAATAGCCAGACAAACCTTGGAGCAAATTTTGACTTCAATAAATACGTTAAGGGATTGACATTTAATGCTTATGTAACTTTTGACAATTATAGTTATTTACGTCAAGAATTAAGGAATACTTATCCAACTTATGCCATTGACACTTACAGTGATTTAGACGGTGAAACTATCACCCGATATACACAGATGAAAAAGCTGGATTTGCCCAAAACGCAAAAGATAGCCTCCAATAATACCTACCGCTATTTTGGTATGCGTGCAGATATAGGATATGAACGCACATTAGGAGTGCATGACTTTTCAGCAATTGGCGCATTCCGGTATACAAAGAATGAGATGACAGGAATGACACAAGATTTTAAAGATGCCAACATCTCTCTGCGTTTAAACTATAGTTATGACAAACGCTATCTAGCCGAGCTGACTCTGGCTGTTATGGGGTCCAACAAATTTGATAAAAACGATCGTTTTTTCTTTTCTCCGGCTGTAGGAGCTTCATGGATAATTTCTAACGAAAGTTTCATGAAAGAAGCAAAGGCTGTTAACTTTCTGAAGCTAAAAGCAAGTTTCGGTGTATTAGGCTATACAGGTAATACTGGATTCTTCTTGTATCAAACTGGTTGGAATAATAATGGCAACTATAATTTCTTCCAGGATCAAACAGATCATAAAGTTAGTTTAGCTCGCTGGGGAAATCCTGATTTAACATGGGAATACTCTCAAGAGTTTAATATTGGTATCGAAGGATTATTCTTTAATAATCGCCTAAGCACAGAACTCAATTATTTCCATGAATGTAGAAAAGACATCATCGGAGTGAATAACGCCCAATATGCTGCTACAGCAGGGAATTATACCATGTATGAAAATATCGGTCAGGTGACTAATCAAGGTATAGATATTGCAATCAACTGGAAAGGGAATATCGGACGGGACTTTTTATACACAGTCGGAGCCAATATGACTTATTCAAAAAATAAATTAGATAAATGGAACGAAATAGAAGGAGTGGAAAGCTATCGTAAAGCCATTGGACGGCCTACTAGTACTATTTTTGGCTTACAGGCACTAGGATTATTTGGAAAAGACATTCCATTAGAAGGTCACTCATTACAATCATACGGTATATATCAAAACGGCGATATTGCATACGCTGACTTAAACAACAATGGGATTGTAGATGATAATGACCGTATGAGCCTAGGGCAAAGTTTTCCTGTAACCACTTGGGGAATCAATGTAGACCTCAAATACAAAGGGTTTGGACTTTATATGTTAGGAACTCTTCATACAGGTATTACTCAATTATGTACAAACGCTTATTATTGGAATAATGGTCTGAATGGATACTCTGAATTAGCATTAAATCGCTACCATGAGGTTAATAATCCTTCAGGTACAATGCCCCGATTAACAACAACGACAGAAAGCAATAACTTTCGTGATTCCAGTTTCTGGACAGAGAATGGCTCATTTTTCCGTTTGAAAAATGTAGAACTTAGTTATACATTTGAAAATAAGGCAGGTAGATTCTTTGCAAACAAATGTAAACTATTCGTACGTGGTACAAATTTGCTTACCTTCTCTAAAATAAAGGATCTGGACCCGGAAAGATTAAATGCCGGAATCACAAATTATCCGGCCTATATGACTGTAACCGGCGGTTTATCCGTCTCTTTCTAAACTTAAAAAATATGCAAATATGAAAATAAGCAAATTAATACTGTTAGCCTGTGTTTGGGGAAGTATTGTTTCTTGTGAAGATCTGCTTGACCCTAAATTGACAAATGAATGGTCCAGTGAGACCGTATGGACTAATCCCGATATGGCACAAGCCGTTTTGACGCAAGTATATGCAGATTTAATGGTTGTTCCGGATCATTATGATGATAATTTCTTAGATGCTGCAACAGACAATGCACTAACCCGAAATTATGGTTCGAGTGTATACCGGGCTAGCATGGGAGCATTCAGCCGATCAACAAATCCACTTGGAAATTGGGACAATATGTATGATAAGATACAAAGCATCAATCTATTCATGGAAAAAGGAGTTACAGATGATGTAATATACAATCGTGTAAGTAAAGAAACTGATCAGGCAATAAAGACTCGTTTACTTGGCGAAGCCTATTTTTTAAGAGCATGGTGCAGCTTCAAATTGTTACAAACTTATGGAGGACGAACAGACGAAGGAGAAGCATTGGGATATACGATCACCAACCATTTCATTGGTGATAAGGAATCTGCGAAGCCGAGCCTGTTTAAACGTAACTCGTATAAAGATTGCGTCAGCCAGATTGTTTCCGACTGTGAAGAAGCTGCCAGACGTTTGCCTGTAACTTACACAGGAGATGATGTAGTTGTCGGAAAATCTAAAATTGGTAGAGCTTGCGGATTAGCGGCAAATGCTCTTAAAGCAAGAACTTTGCTCTATGCAGCAAGTCCAGCTTATCAAGACAAGGATGTAATTCAAATAAATGGCATGGGTAATTTTACTGTATTGAATGAAGCTACTTATCAAGCTGGTTGGGAACGTGCTGCTCTTTTTGCCAATGAAGTGCTCAAAGACGCAGGGATAAACTATACCTTTACAGCGATGGCTGCTAAAGATTTGGCTGACGCTGGCAGTGATACCCCGGCCGATTTTATTTTCCGCACCTACATGGGACTTGTACATGGTATGGAAAGCCGACACTATCCTCCTTTTTATTTGGGAAATGCACAAACAATTCCTTCCCATAATTTAGCTGCCGCCTTTCCTGCCAAAAATGGTTATCCAATAACAGATTCACGTTCATTATATGACGAGCAAGATCCGTATCTAATAGCTAGAGATAACCGATTCAATATGAATCTATATTATCAAGGAAAAAAATTTGGAGCTTATAACTCAAACATTGATGTATCCGAAGGTGGAAAAGATTCAGAGAGCTTTCACATTTATGCCAGTCGTTCGGGATATTATTTATCTAAGTTCTTGTCTACTACACAAAAAAATATGCTGGATCCGATTCAAACATTGAATTCTCGGCACTTTAACCCATTATTACGTAAAACAGAAGTTTGGCTGAATTATGCAGAAGCCGCTAATGAAGCATGGGGACCTGAAGGTAAAGGTGACGACTGTAAATATAGTGCTTTTGATGTCTTAAAAATCATACGTGAAAAATCAGGTGGTATCACAGATGCTACCTATTTGTCAGAAATAGCTTCTGAAGGTAAAGACGCATTCCGGAAATTAATCCAAAATGAACGTCGTATAGAATTTGCTTTCGAAGATCAGCGTTTTTGGGATTTACGCCGCTGTTTACTTCGCCTAGATACCACTATTGAAGGAATACAAGTGACAAGAACAGATAACGGTCTTTCTTATGAAATAAAAGAAATAGAACAACGTCCGTTGGATGCACTTCGCTATTACTATTTGCCGTTACCTAACGACGAATTATTAAAGAACCCAAACCTCAAAAATAATATGGGGTGGAATAATAACTAATATTAAATACGATTATGAAAATTGCAAAAATAATATTGCTCGCTTTGACGACTTGTTTAACGTCTTGCTATGAAGATTATACGCATGATTATGAAACAACAAATGTTGGTTTTGCTTTACAAAACCCATTGCGTACAGTAATATCAGACCGTGATATGCCTATATATGTAGGAGTATCATTAGGAGGTAAACGAGAAGTTGACATGAATGATTGGGCTAAATTCACCTTGGATGCTTCTTTATTAGAGGGTACTCCTCTTACACTTCTCCCCGAAGAATATTACATATTGGAAGATCCGGAGATATTTAAAGTACGGAAATCTAATTTACCTGTAGCAGATGTTGAAATCAAGTTTACAGATGCTTTTTATAGAGATCCACTAAGTCTGACTACGCATTATGCCCTCCCTTTCAAAGTCACAGAAAGTTCCATGAACACTATTCGCGAGGGAGCGGATTATTCTATTGTAGCAATAAAGTATGTCAGTTCCTTTTCCGGAGTTTACTACCTTCAAGGTGAAGTAAGCGAAGTAGATGATAATGGGAATATAATAGAAGGTACCACTGTGGTGTATAAAGAAAAAGACTTGATAAATAATAATACATTGGAACTAAGTACTCTCGCAAAAAATAAATTGTTAAGACCCGGAGTAGCAAACTTAGCAAAAAGCAACATCAATCGTTTCCAGTTGACAATCGACAACAACGGCGAATCTGGTTCAGACTACAATGTTCAAATAGAAGGTATAGAAGGAGGAGTTACAATCATTGAAGGAAATGGCAGCTACATTGCCCAAAGTCCGACTTACACCTTCAACAGTGGAGACAAACCTTGTCCGGAAGTCAACCTGAATTACACCTATGAATTGGCAGGCAAACGCTATAAAGTGAAAGAACAATTAGTGTTACGTCGCGATCCTGTGAATGATTTACGAGTAGAATCATGGAAGTAATCTAAAAACTTGAGACATGGGGAACTATATTGGTTTCTCATGTCTCAAAATGATAACAATATAAGTAAAAAGGTATATAAGAAATGAAAAGAAAAATCTCTGATCTTGTCTATAAATATACCAATAAAATGGCTTCTTGAACGCACCTATATGGCCGCTGATGCCATGAAATATACAAACGAAGTCGATTTCTCACTCGGAGATATTATCT
>OJSC01001632.1_pt1 | contig 22005 bp, 20 predicted proteins | sample 1599361 | NCBI WGS metagenome assembly OJSC01 (sample SAMN04168656, study PRJEB22393) | human gut metagenome | biome: human gut microbiome; feature: stool | host: Homo sapiens | collected 2014-03-17 | reverse complement strand
CATTAAAAAACATAAGCTATTATATTTAAAGTTTATTTCCACAATGTTTGCAATAGGTCCAGCCATCCACTATCGGTTGTTTGCAATTCGAGCATACCTTGCCTGATTTTTCTGCCGAAAGATGATCTACTATAGTCTTATATTGAGAACTTTTTCCCCATTTCAAGATTTCCTTAACCCGCACAGCCGAGAACGGATGATTCTGATTCATTATTGCCGCTACCTGCAATGCCTTATTCCATAATCCGTCATTACGGATAGCCTCATATTGGTCTGCCTGTTTAGCCCACTCCTCCATATCGATATTCTTTGTTATAGAAGTCGGACCTCCGGATAGACGAGCCATCGTGCTTGCCACTATGGCCGGAGTAGTCACAATACTGGCAGCTCTGTCACAGGACAACTCACTTTTACGTTCCCAATACAAAATCGCATATTGAAGAGGAGCTCCCAAACTCCCCAAAACGCCCAGCGAATCCAGACCATCCATCACATAATGAGCTATAGAATGATACAAGACATGATGACAAAGGATATGCCCGCATTCATGGGCAATCACTGCATCCAACTCCTCTTCGGTCATCATATCAACCAAACCGGAAGTGATCGTTATAAAAATCTTTGTATCGCCAAAGGTCCATGCGTTAGGATTAGGATCCATAGAGAGATAGAACTCCGGTTGCTCAATACCCAACTTTTTACAAATCGGTGGCAGACGATTATACAGTTTCGGCAATTGACTCGGTGATAAACGAATTGCAGATGCCATATTAACGCCATATTGCAGTTGTTCCAATCCCATTGACATTAACTTTTTCACTAGGGTCGGGAATCCGGGAATACTTTCCAACTGCCTCAATGCAGCTGCATCCTCAGGATGAATAAAATCTGTTGCTTTAATCATGGTTATTAATATCTAAGTTTTATTACTTTATTGTTGTGAGTGCTTTTCGGCTTTATCGCAGCCATAGTTCATATTTTTTTATTTAAGACCTGTCTCATATTTCAAATTACCACATTCATTGCATACGATACAAATATACGTTATTAAAAAACGCACAGAAAGCGTCCAAATGAACAAACATATTCAAATGGACAAAAAGTATGATTATACTTCTCAAAAAAGTGTTTATCCTGCATTTTTTTATTTAGAACTACTATTTATACTCAGAAACTCGGATATTTTTCTTTGAGCTTCCTCAAAAAAGGAGGAGTAATCTGTAAATTTTCCACAGCGTTAAAGGGAGGAAGCAAGACACAATTATTCTCCTTTATCAGCACCAAATAACTTATATTCAAAATAAAAGATTGACTGATTTGTGTCAAAAAAGGATGATAGTTTAATATCATTTGTGAGTTTACACTCCTTTTCAGTTTTAAAACATGCCCATCATACAACATGGCTTCCCATTGTCTTCCTTTTGAATTATAGCGAAAATACCCGATCTCTCCTAAACGAATTAATTGCAAATTTCCTGTTGCAGTCGTACATAAAAAGATATCGTTCTGATCCCCGACTACAGAAGAAATCCGTATAGCAGCAAATTCACTGCCTGAAATAAAATTTCTCAATATTTTTCCCCGTTGACTACGATTATTCGTTTCCATAATATACTTCTATTTTTTATATTTTCTACTCCCAAACAACTACACTCAATACAAATCAACCGCTTCATTATGAATAACAGTTCCCTTCTTGTCTATTACTCCGCATTTACCCGACATATCGTACATGCTACTATAGACATCACCCTGATATTCAGAACTCTTACGCACTGCGTAAAATTCAACACTCACAAGAATACTTACCCAGCATAAACATAACACTGCAATAAGACCAAGAACTCGCCCAAATGTAATTTTCTTTAATGTTTTCATTGTTTCATGTATTATTTTCATTACCCTTAAAAGATATTTATCTCTTTATGAAATATCAATCTTTGCCTCTTCACCATTTATATTGATATAGATGAAGAGTAAGAAGTAAATCTAACACTGCAGATAAAAAACTTTTCTATTGATAGATTACAGACTGATACTTCATCTATATTAGAAAACAGCTAAAAACAAGAAAACATGAAAACAAGAATTATTAATCTCATCATTTTAGATGGTTATGAATAAGAATATAAAAGAAATGGGAGACGGCTTCTATATCGTGACAGAAGAGGGAAGCAACGGAATGGGCGGTTTTTGCTGCCATAATGTTGAACTCCGTAAACACGACGATCCATCTTTTTGCGCAGAAATACTTCGCAATCAACAATTCGTGAATTTCCCAGGACTGGCCCATGGGAAATGGGAAAAAGATATCACGATGGAGCATGTCATTAAAGAAAACAGATTCGCTAGTTTTATCTATCCATTTGTTGATGATAGAGCCGTATTCAGTTGGACAGTACAGCCTGACGGAAGATACTGGGCGGATGAAGGTGGCTATGGGATGACAGATGACAATCAAGTGACCCTATACGCACTTTTTAATAAGGAAGGGCGTTTTATTACGTTATTTTCCGATCAGGTTCCTGAGCTAATTAAATAGATGCCACCCTATCCCTATATATGAATGCTCTAAAGAAGGATAAGGACACCTCTTTAGAGCTTATTTGATACTGTCCACTATTAGATAGATATAACTACCGTTACTTTTTTGCTTGTAGTTTCTCTTTAACTTCATATTCTTCATTATCTCATAAAAAAATCGCTCCACCTAAGTTGAATATATGTTTTCACCTTAAATAGAGAACATACATCCAACTTTAGTAGAACGAAAACTAAAATGTAGATTAAATAAATATTTATGAAAGAACAGGAAATAAACATAGCCTCATAACAGACAATCTTTTATAATCATCCATATGATAAGTTTAGCTTAAATTCACAGTACTTATTTTGCTTTTTTCTTTTTCTTCGCGTTATCCTTCTTACGCATATCCAGATACTTCTTATATTGTTCATCGGTCAGAATGCTTTTTATTTTAGCATCGACTTCCTTCTTTTTCTTTTGCATTTCTTCTCGTGAAGGTTTTTCATCCGATTTATTTTTTGCAGGTTTCATCTCTTCCATTGCAGCTTTAAAATCTTTGGCCTGCTTTTCATTCAGTCCCAAATCGGTAACCATTTTTTCTATGCGTTTCTCTCTATCAGCTTTTCCTTTCTGATGATTTTGAGCCATACATACAGTTGAGCCAATCAATAGTGCAACTGCCAAACTTAAAATTAGCTTTCTCATAATTCTAAATATCATATTAAGTGAGTAATGTATGTTAGACCTCACAAAAGCTTGAAAGTTAATTCTACGATGAAAAGAAAATCTGCTTTTTTACATTATTTATTGTTTCTCCACATTATAAATATTCAGCCGGATATGAGTGTCATTCAATTATTTCCATTACTCTTCCCTACCTCCTCCTAGTGCCTGATACAGATTGATTATTCCTTGTATCTCCTGAAACCGGTTACTCACCTGTGTCAACTGTGCTGTCAGTAGAGTTTGCTGGGCGGTGAGGACTTCAAGATAAGTGGAATTTCCATGTTGCATAAGCAGCTGTGTGCTGGTAACAGCCGTTTGTAGAGAAGAGATCTGACGCTGGTAAAGATCGGATTTATCCCGGGCCGTTTGATTTTGCTTCAAAGCATTGTTCACTTCAGCACCGGCATTGAGTAGGGTCTGCGTGAAAGACAACTTCGCTTCTTCCTGTTGCGCTTTAGCAATTTTTAGACGGGCTATATTCTGCCCCTTATTAAATAAGGGCTGCGTAAGGGAGCCAACAGCTGACAGCAACAACTTACCCGGATTCATAACCACCTCACCTACTCCATTTGTCCACCCGGCAGAACCGCTGAGGGTGATGGATGGATAAAAGGCAGAGCGTGCCTCATTAGTCGTGTAAAAGGCTTGCGCTAAAGCCAATTCTGATGATCTGACATCAGGACGATTAGCAAGAAGTTGTAAAGGGATACCTACGGATAAATCCTGTGGCAAAACCTGTCCGTCCAGTGTGCCACGACGGATAAATTGCGGAGTTTCTCCCAGCATCAGACAAAGACTGTTTTCCGCCTGCCTGATTTGTTCCTTTAGATCCAAAACAGTGGTACAGATGGAATAGTAGGTGGCTTCGGTTTGTGCCAAACCTGCTTCGTTACCTTGACCGGCATTTTTCAGAGCTTGCATAACGCGTACACTTTCTTTCCATTTTACTTCTGTTTCCTCGGAGATGGCCAATTGAGCATCCAGCATTAAAAGTGTGTAATAGGTATTCGCCAGATTGGCTATCAATTGTGTCTTAACAGCGAGTTCATATTCCTGACTTTGAATATAAAGAGCTTTAGCACGACGGTTGGCATTCGTCAGCCGACCGAAGATATCAATTTCCCAAGAGGAAGTAATAGGCAGGGAATAGCTCTGTCCAGCTTTCCCCTTATCGAAACTACTTACAGTGCCCTGCGGTGAAAAAGCGAATGAGGGCAGATAAGCCAGGCGAGCCGAACTAAGCGAAGCACGGGCTTCTTCCACTCGCCAGTGAGCGGACTGTAGATCAGTGTTATTCCGCAACCCCTGCTCAATGAGGGATTGCAGATGAGGATCGACGAACAATTGACGCCAATTCAACTTGGCAATATTATGAATTGTATCAGAAACCGTTTCCGCCGCCCCAAAAAGATCTTCGGGGACGGTCGTTGCCGGTTGATATTTTGTATAGATGCCGCAACTACTCAGCATGAGCGTCGTTATGGCAAGGGTGATGATATTTCTTTTCATTTCTTCTTATTCTCCAAATATTGTTTTCTTTCTTCATCGGCTTTCTCCACCTCTTCTTTTATCTGCCAGTCAGCAACAGTGGCATCAAACTGAATCGGTCGCACTTTCTCCTGTATTGCCTGGAAGACAATAAACATAGCCGGCACAATGAATAACAGTGCCAATGTACCCACCAGCATACCGCCTACCACACCCGTACCGAGTGAACTGTTTCCGTTGGCTCCTACGCCAGATGCTAACATCAGAGGTACCATACCGAAAATCATAGTCAGCGCTGTCATAAGAATAGGACGCAAACGATCTTTAGCAGCAATAAGCGCAGCAGACGTCAGACTCATACCGGCACGACGGCGCTCGGTAGCATATTCGGTGAGAAGAATAGCTGTTTTTGCCAACAGACCGATAAGCATGATAAGTCCCGTTTGCAGATAGATATTATTTTCCAATCCAAGCAATTTGGCAAAGAGGAAGCTACCCATCAATCCGGCCGGAACACTAAGCAGGACGGCAAACGGAACGAAGAAACTCTCATAAAGCGCACTCAATAGCAGATAAACCATCAATAGGCAGATAGCAAAGATCACGATGGTGGTATTACTCTGATTGCTCTCCTCTCGCGCCAGTCCGCCAAAATCGAAATCATAGTTGGCGGGAAGCACACGGGCAGCAGTTTCCTGTACGGCACGGATGGCTTCACCCGAACTGTACCCTTCGGCAGGCATGGCATTGAGTGCAATGGAGTTATACATATTAAAACGGTTCAGGCTCTCGGCTCCATATACTTTGGTCAGTGTGACGAACTGACTCAACGGTGCCATCTCTCCATTGCTCAAGCGGACAAAATGACGGTTGAGCGAAGCCTCATCCAAACGATAATTCGGATCAGCTTGCACCATCACACGATAGACGCACGAAAAGCGGTTAAAGTTACTGACATAGCTACCTCCATAATATCCCCCCAAGGTAGAAAGTACCTCATCAGGCATGATTCCGGCACGCAGACACTTAGCAGCATCCACATCGACCTGCCACTGGGGATAGTTGATTTCGAAAGATGAAAAAGCCATTGCCAGTTCAGGCCGCTGATTCAACGAGTCGATAAACTGGCGAGTGATGCTGAAAAACTCTGTGAGATCACCTCCAGCCTTGTCCTGCATTTGGATATCGAGCGCATTACCCATATCATAACCAGGTATCATACCCGGAGCCATAGCAAAAACTGTGGCATCCTTGATATCTCCGGTACGGGCATAAATCTGTCCGATTACTGCCTGCACATGATCTTCTTCCTCCGGTCGTTCATCCCACGGAGTAAGGCGAACAAAGAAAATACCGGAAGAATTACCCGCACCACCCATTGACCAACCGGTCACTTTGAGTACCTGTTTCACCTGTGGGATTTGCTGAATACGTTCTTCTACACGGTTCATAATGCCATCGGTAGCATAGAGTGAGTTACCCGGCGCAGTGGATACGGCAACAAACACCAGTCCCTGATCTTCATCGGGCACAAGGCCTGTTTTGGTGCTGTTCATCAACAAGGCAAGGATTACGACTGTCCCGGCAACAAAGGCGCCTGTCAACCATTTGCGACGGATAAAGAAGAGAACTCCTTTTTTATACCGCTCTGACAATGATTCGAACGCAGTGTTGAACGCACGGCGGAAACGAGCTGCGAAGTTTTGCTTCTGTGTGCCGTCCTCATTGGTATAGGGTCGCAGAATCAAGGCGCAGAGGGCAGGACTTAGTGTCAATGCATTGATGGTAGAAATACCTACCGCCACAGCCATTGTCAGACCGAACTGCGTATAGAATGTACCCGAAGTCCCACTCATGAAAGACACCGGAATAAATACCGCCATAAACACCAGTGAAGTGGTAACGATAGCACCCGACAGTCCTTTCATTGCATCCACACTAGCCATATAGGGCGAACGGTAGCCGGAATCGAACTTGGATTGCACTGCCTCGACCACAATAATGGCATCATCCACCACTGTACCGATGACCAGCACTAATGCGAAAAGCGTAATCAAATTGATACTGAATCCTACCAACGCCATGAAAGCGAAAGTTCCGATAAGAGAAACAAAAATACCCACCAGCGGAATAAGTGTAGAACGAATATCCTGTAAGAAAACATATACCACAAGGATTACCAGCAGAATCGCTTCAATCAGTGTCTTCAATACCTCATGGATAGAGGCGAAGAGAAATTCGTTAGTACTCATCAGCTGGGTTATTTCCGCCCCTTTGGGGAGACGTCTGGAAGCGTCTGCCAGAAAAGCGTCAATCTCACGATTAATCTCTGTGGCATTAGAACCGGCAGTCTGATAAACCATACATGACACACCGGGTTTACCATTGAAACTACCTTGATAAGAATACGATTCTTGTCCGAGACTGATGTTGGCAATCTCTTTTAAACGAAGTACCTCACCATTCTTAGTGCTGCGGATCACGATCTCTCCAAATTCTTCGGGAGTCATCAATCGACCGCGGTATTTCATGGTATACGCTTTAGCTTCCTTGGAATTCTCACCAATAGAGCCTGTTGCAGCTTCAATGTTTTGTGAGGCCAGTGCAGCAGTCACGTCGGAAGGAATCAGCTTGTACTGTGCCATGACGTCAGGTTTAAGCCATACACGCATGGAATAGACACCACCCATCACCTGCACATCTCCCACTCCGGAAATACGCAAGATAGCAGGTTTCAAATTAATATTGATATAGTTCGAGAGAAAGTTCTCGTCTAATGAGCTATCAGGACTATGCAAGGTAAATATCTGGAGCATACCGTTCTGTCGCTTGTTGACACTGACACCCACACGGGTCACTTCCGCAGGAAGTTGTCCGGCAGCTTTCGACACACGGTTCTGTACATTGACAGCGGCCATGTCCGGATTGGTACCTTGTTTAAAGTAAATGGTTATTTCGGCTGAACCGGCATTGGAAGCACTGGAAGTCATATAAGTCATATCTTCCACACCATTGATGGCTTCCTCCAACGGAGCGATGACACTCTTCTGCACCGTTTCAGCACTGGCACCGTCGTATGCAGTGTACACCTGAACGGTAGGAGGGGCAATATCGGGATATTGCTCCACGGGTAGGGTGAATAACCCGATAATCCCCACCACTACAATCACAATGGAAAGGACGGCGGAGAGCACGGGACGTTCTATAAATATTCGTAAGTTCATTGTTTCTTCAATTTTGAGTTAGTTACTTCTTCTTTGTTATCGGCATTCCATCCTGTAGCAATCCGACACCTTCTGTCACGATTTCATCCCCTATGGCAAGTCCGGTCGTCACGATGTAATCCTGTCCACCGTCCACACGTTCCACACTTACTTGGGTAGAATGCGTTTTACCATCCACTACCTTATAGACAAAGACCTTGTCCTGCACTTCGTAAGTTGCCGCACGAGGAATGATGATACCGTCCTTGTAGACCGATGGAACCACCACATTCCCCGAACTTCCACTATGTAGCAGTCCGTTCTTGTTGGGAAATGCAGCCCGTACACTGACGGTTCCTGTCGAAGCATCCACTACTCCGCTAATAGTTGCTATGGTACCTTTTTCTTCGTAAGTAGTCCGGTCATTCAGCACTAGCTCGATGGCAGGCATCGACTGCAAAGCCTTGTCTTTAGAACCATATTGGCGAATAAGCCCTAAGAGTTGGTTTTCCGTCATTGAGAAGTAAACATACATATCCGAGTTGTCTGATACGGTAGTCAGTGGTTGCGCCATTCCGGCACTGACAAGCGTACCAACGCGATAGGGCAATGTGCCGATCACTCCATCCGAGGGACTTTTCACTTCGGTGTAGGAAAGATCATTGGCAGCACTCAACTCCTGCGCCTTGGCTTGTGCGCGTCCGGCTTTTGCCATCAACAGATTATTCTCGGCCGTTTTCAATTCATAAGCCGAAATGACGTTTTGAGCGAAGAGTTCTTTCTTGCTATCGTAGGTTAGTTGTGCCGTAGCCAATGTAGCATCGGCTGCTTCCATATTCGCCCGGGCTGTGGCCAAAGCTGCCTGATAAGGAACCTGGTCGATGATGAAAAGCACTTGTCCACGTTTCACCGCCTGTCCCTCGTTTACACACAATCGGGTGATGGTTCCCGTCACCTGCGGGAAGATAGCAATATCCTGCTTACCCTGGATAGCTGCCGGGTATTGGGTAGAAAGAGTTTTATTGACTGGTGCTACCTGCATCGTCGCATATTCTGGTACAGACTGCGAATATTCTCCTCCGTTCTTGCATCCGGCAAGAGTAAGGAGTATTGTCAGCATGAAGATTTGCCACATTTTGTTTGTTTCCATTTTCATAAAATTCAATGTATTATAGTGATTGATTAGTTTTCACAAGAGCGGTGCAAAAGTAGGTGTCAGCACCCTCTCCCGCAATGCAATTCTGATCAAAGCCGGATTTTTGGGGGACGAAACCGCAGAGATAAGTGGTGAAACGGAATGAACGGAGCCCAATATCTATTCTCCCAATATAAAGTTGTGATGAAGATGTAATGCTATTTGGTATTATTTACTACTTTTGCCCAAACAAAGAAAAGAGTCCATCCTAATAGATAGACTTGATTACGCCGTTATGATAAGAAAACGTATTTATCTCACAGCCGCAATATTCCTGCTTGTGGTAAGTTTTTCCGCTTACTACCTCTATCGTGTGAACCGCTCTGCACGCAGCCGCCTGGAGTATGCCAACGGTCTCATTGAAGTGAATCCGCGAAAAGCACTGGCAGATGTGGAACAGATAAACCGTACTTTCTTGAGCGAAAGGAATTACATGATGTGCAATTTAGTAAAAGCCGGTGCTCTCATTGGCATGCAGGAATATCTTGTGCCGGATTCGCTACTTAACATCGTCAGCCCTTACTTCAAATATAAAGCGGACTCACTACACCTGACTGAAATATATTACTACCGGGGCGAGATAGCCCGTCACTCTAATTTCCTGCTTGAAGCCGTAGAATATTTCACCCTCTGTACACAATACAACAACGATGTGTACGATCTTCGCGAACTGAACTTCTACCTCAACAACTTCAAAGGGCAGGTTTACCACACTAAACACATGATGAAAGAAGAGAAAGAGGCCAAACTCGCCGCCCTCTCTCTGGCCAAGGAGCTAAACAACCCCTCTCTCATTGCCGAAGCCTACTCTGAACTCACCCACTATTACGCCCGGACAAATGATGGTGATGAGAGTATCCCTCTGTTCAAAACTGCCTCTATGAAAGGTTACTCTGGCTCCTTGCAAGCCCGGTTGCTATTCCTCCTCAGTGAAAAATATGCCGACAAGCACATGCCTGACTCCGCTCGTATCTATGCGCTGCAAATCCCGCATTTATATCAGGACTCAGTCGACTATCTGCTCGGCAAGATACATTCCGATCTTCAACAAATCGATTCCGCTCGTTTTTACCTAAACCGAAGCAGTCAGAGCAACAACCCCTTCATCTGTCTGAAAGCCTATCGCCAGTTGACTGATCTGAATATACGTACCGGTTCTCTCAATGGTGTATCAGACTGCTTGGAAAGGCTGACGCACTATCAAGCACAGATAGACAGCGTCGCTTATAACAAGGACCTCGCTCAAATTGAGAATGTGGACAAACTTCGAAAAACGATCCGTGACTCCGAAGTCGCAGAGGCAGAATACTACCGGTACTGGGTCTTCTATTGCTGGATTATTGTCATTGCTTTTACCGTCATCCTCATTCTAATGTCTATCTCCATTGTTCTGCAAAAGAAGAAAAAAAATCTGCAACTGAAACGTCAGCAATCACGTCTTGATGCACTGAAGATGCAGATAGACCCGCATTTTATATTCAATAATCTTAGCATCCTGCTCGACCTAGTAGAGACGGGAGATGCCACAGCTCCCATCTACATCAAATGTCTCTCCAAAGTTTACCGGCATATCGTAGCTAATGTCGATAAAAACCTTTCATCCGTTGCTGATGAATTATCCAGTTTGGAGGCTTATATCTTCCTACTCAAAATACGTTTTGAGGATGCCATACAGGTAGAAATACAAGTACAGGACGCTATCCGCAAGAGACAGATCCCTCCCATTGTATTGCAGATGTTACTGGAAAATGCCATCAAGCACAATCAAGTGTCGGAAGAAGCACCGCTATTCATCCGTGTATATTCCGACGGGGATAAATTGGTAGTGGAAAACAACTGTAAACCTCTTACTCCGAACTCTTCCACCCACCACATCGGGCTGCGAAATATCAAAGAGCGGTATCAGCTCACTGGTGCTCCCGCCCCTGAAATCTATCAGGATGAACACATCTATCGTGTCACCCTTTCAACGCTTTAAACGAAATGATAAATTCCATGAAAGTTCTAATAATAGAAGACGAAAACCACAGTGCCGAACGCCTGCAACGCTACATCCGCACACTGCACCCTGATTACGAAATTTCCGGCATCACCAAGAGTATTGTCCAAAGTATAGATTTCCTCCAACGGGAGCAGCCGGATCTGATATTCTCCGACATCCGCCTACAGGATGGATTAAGTTTCGACATTTTCCGCCAAATAAAGATAGTCTCGCCCATCATTTTCACCACTGCCTATGACCAGTATGCTATACAGGCATTTAAATTCAATAGTATCGACTATTTGCTGAAACCCATCGACTCGGATGAATTGGAAGCGGCTATACAAAAAGCGACAGAAAGAATATCCCGCTCATCTCCTGTGACCACTGCTCCAAAGCTGGAACAGCTATTGGAATACCTGGGTGGGGCTGTCCCTACCCCTCATTATCGGGAAAGATTTTTGGTGTCTCGCAAAGATGAATATATCACTATCGAAGTCCAGAACGTCTGTTTCATCCACTCTCAACAGAACATAACCCGCCTTTATCTGACGGATGGCACTTCTGCTACCATTCCTTACACATTGGACCAACTGGAAAAGGAAATGAACCCTGCTTCTTTCTTCCGTGCAAACCGTCAGCATATGATACAAGTGAGACATATTAAGAAAGTCAGCAACTGGTTCAACTATAAATTAAAGGTAGAAATGAATGGGTATCCGCAGGAGGAAATTTTGATAAGTCGGGAGAAAGCTGCTACATTCAAGAAATGGCTGGACAAATAGCGACTGGCTTGCTCTAAATTTATTGATGACATCAATGATTTGCTGCAGTGTCTTACCCAAGATTTCATTCGCCTGAATTGGCTTCCGCTTGAGATTTTTTTTGGGGGCTACCCATAAAAAACAGCTGAAAATCACATAATTAACAGCTATTTTAAGTACCCTTGACCGTTCTATTCTCGAACCAATTCCTACATGATTTGGACCTAATTTATGAATTAAAATCTTGGATACCAAATCCATAATCACCAATCTTATCTTACAACAATATAATCTGATTATTTTTTCATTTTCGAAATATACAATAGCTCTTCCATTGTCAAACGATATACCACCTTAACATCGTCAATATATTTTCTTTTAGCATTATATTGAATTTTATGTGCAGAGAAATTTCCAAGCTGCCTAAAAGTGTCCAATAATTCTTGACTCTCTTTTGCTAAAGAAAAAGGTTTATTGCTTAAGGTATAGTTAATTATATAACTCAACCCTTTATACTCTCCGCTGGCTTCTTGTATTAATCCTATTTTACCAATAGCTTCGTAAGAATGAATGAGTAATATTTCTAATAATCTTCGCATAAGAATAGCACACCCGTCATAGATATTATATTCATAACTCGCATTTATTTGTTTACAAAGACATTCAATATACCCCCTTGTTTCTTCATATAATATTTTAGGAATAATTCTATCATCAGAAATAATTGTTTCATCTTTTAATATCAAATCACAGAATTGAGCATCCAATTTTTCAATTAGCTCACGATTTGGTTTATATGTCCCAATAGTTTTACCTGCAATAATACCCTTTGATTTTCTCAAATCATTTTTTAGGTATGTTGGATTGTATTTAGGCAAATCACAAGCCTCAAAATATTTATTTATCATTTTTATATCACAGCCATCTGGAAACATTTTATAGTGCAACCATATAAAGGCCGATGCTTTATCTATTTTTTTAGCATATTCACGACAAATTGCATACAACAATGACTGTGTATTCAAATCCATAAGATTATTTTTTCTTAGAAAGAGACTTCTTCTTAGTTCTTGTCACAGACTTTCCTAAAGCAATTAATGAAATTTGTTCTTTTCCCTTGGAGGTAATGGAAAATTTAGTTTTATTTAGTGCTGTAATATATTCTGCTTTAAGCAAATTATTAAGTGCTGAAGATAAATTTTTAGTTCGTGTAGGCGTATGAATATCATATTCTTTATAACCATCTATCAAAGCTAATCTCTCAACTGGTTGAGTACCTTTATTAGATTTAAAATAAAAAACTAATAATAAAATATCCATTTCACTTTTCGCAAATCCTTTAGTCATTAGCTCATATATTGAAGGAACATCTGGCTCACAGTTATCGACTTCCACCACTTCTTGAGAGTGTGGTATGTGGATTCAATTTGGGCAAAAGTGGTAGGTGTCAAATTGGAGACATTAGCTTGATTAGAAATAGAACTTATAGCATTATTTGTCTCTATTAGTTCAAATCTATCCAGCAAGTGTTTAATTACTCTTACCTTTGCATTATTCTCAATCAAAGAAAGTGCTTTTGCACATTTAGCAATAGCTTCTGATTCTAAATCGTCATCGTAAACTCCCATAATTAGATTTATTTTGTGCAAAAATAATTAGTTTTTTTTTCATTACGAAATATTAATAAAGATAATTGCGAATTTCAGTTAAGCATAAAATACATCCATACCCCTACCTTTCATTTTTCTTCTTTAGAAGAAGAGTTCTATAGTATATACCGAACCAATTCTTATAACAAAGTACTTGACTTAATATATCAGCAAACCAACGAGTTACGAGAGACAGAAAAGAAAAGCGGAGAGAGTTTTTCAACTTTCTCCGCTTCAGTACCCAGACCCGGGGTCGAACCGGGATGGAAGTGAATCCACTGGTGTTTGAGACCAGCGCGTCTACCGATTCCGCCATCTGGGCGCATACTTGATTTCTCAATTGCGGTGCAAAGATACGACATTATTTTGAATCCACAATAGTTTGGCAAAAAAAAGGAGAAAAAAATAATAAAACATATCTTAAACACTTCTCTATTCAGAGAATAAACCGTACATTAGCAAAAACATTTAAAATAGAGTCACTATCATGACAAACATGAATAATTATTGCGTGATTATGGGTGGAGGTATCGGAAGCCGTTTTTGGCCGTTTAGCCGTAAAACACTCCCCAAACAGTTTTTAGATTTCTTCGGGACCGGGCGTTCACTTTTACAACAAACTTTTGACCGCTTCCAAAAAGTTATTCCAACAGAAAATATTTTCATTGTCACCAATGCAATGTATGCGGACTTAGTGAAAGAACAATTACCTGAAGTAAACGAAGATCAGATTCTGCTGGAACCGGCAAGACGGAACACCGCTCCTTGTATAGCATGGGCTTCCTACCACATTCGCGCATTAAATCCAAACGCTAATATCGTAGTCGCTCCTTCCGATCATTTAATTCTGAAAGAAGACGAATTTCTCGCTGCCATTGAAAAAGGACTGAACTTCGTATCGCGTTCCGAAAAACTATTGACACTGGGTATCAAGCCGAATCGTCCAGAGACAGGGTATGGATATATACAAATAGACGAACCTGCCGGAGAAAATTTCTACAGAGTGAAAACATTCACAGAAAAGCCGGAGCTGGAATTAGCCCAGGTATTTGTAGAAAGTGGAGAGTTTTATTGGAATTCCGGTCTATTTATGTGGAACGTAAATACAATCATCAAAGCCTGCGAATATCTGCTACCTGAACTGGCTTCAAAATTAGCGCCGGGAAAAGACATCTATGCCACCGAGAAGGAAAAAGCATTTATCGAAGAAAACTTCCCCGCATGCCCCAATGTATCTATCGACTTCGGCATTATGGAAAAAGCTGACAATGTATATGTATCTCTAGGAGACTTCGGCTGGTCGGATCTCGGAACGTGGGGATCACTCTACGATTTATCGGAAAGAGATCAGGATGGCAATGTCACTCTGAAATGCCATTCGCTTATCTATAACAGCAAAGATAATATGGTAGTACTTCCGAAAGGAAAACTTGCCGTAATCGACGGTCTGGAAGGATACCTGATTGCTGAGTCGAATAACGTGCTGTTAATCTGTCGTAAGGATGAAGAACATGCCATTCGTAAATATGTAAATGATGCCCAAATGCAACTCGGTGACGACTTTATTTAGAATTCACGATAGCAGAAATTTGATTAGAACAGAATAAAGGTAACAATATAAATAGCAAACGGTGAACTCCCTGTAACCTAAATACAGTTTGTTCACCGTTCACTGTTTTTTATAATGAAAAACTTTTGTGTGTCTAAACTATAAAGACTTGAATTATAGATCTCTAAATTATCTCTATTCCCTGTTCCTTACAAAGTTTCAGACCGAGATCCTTCAATCTGAACTTCTGAATCTTTCCGCTACCTGTCATCGGAAACTCATCCACAAAGAAAATATATTTCGGTATTTTGTAACGGGAAATCTTGTTTCTGCAAAAGTCACGTACATCCTCCGCCTGTATCGTGACACCTTCCTGTAAAATGATGAACGCTCCAACAGCCTCACCATACTTCTTAGAAGGAATACCTGCAACCTGTACATCCTTCACTCCATCAAGTTTATAAAGGAATTCTTCTATCTCACGCGGATAAATATTTTCGCCACCGCGAATAATCATATCCTTGATACGTCCGGTGATGCGGTAATTGCCGTTTTCGTCCTTAATACCCAAATCGCCGGAGTGCAAGAAGTTATTTTTATCAAGCACTTCCGCCGTAGCTTCCGGGTTCTTATAATACCCCTTCATGGTGTTATATCCACGGTTACACATTTCTCCCTGTACACCCACCGGACATTCCTCACCTGTTTCCGGATCAATGACTTTCACTTCCGTAAATTCAAAATCGCGCCCAACCGTGTTACAACGCACATCAAATGAATCGTCAATACGGGTGGCAGTCATGCCGGGAGCCGTTTCCGTCAGACCATATACACTGGTCACCTTCATATACATCTTCTCCTCAACCTGTTTCATCAATTCAACAGGACACAGAGAGCCTGCCATAATACCTGTACGAAGACAAGACATATCAAACAAGTCGAACATCGGATGATGCAACTCGGCAATAAACATAGTAGGCACTCCATAAAGCGCCGTACAACGCTCTTTATGAATGGAAGCCAGCACAACCAACGGATCAAAACGCTCTACCATTACCTGCGTGCAACCATGAGTCAGGCAGTTCATGGTGGCCAATACAACCCCGAAACAATGGAACAACGGAACACAGCAACAAAGTTTATCATCTGCCGTAAACTTCATGTGCTCACCGGTCAGGAAACCATTGTTAGCTATATTATAATGTGTAAGCATTACCCCTTTCGGGAAACCGGTAGTTCCTGATGTATATTGCATATTTACCACATCGTGACAGTCAACTTTACTTTTAAGTTCATTTAGGCAACTATCCTCGATATTATTTCCCAGCAACAGGATTTCCGCCGTGTTATACATTCCGCGATGTTTCTCCTGTCCGACATATACTACATTTTTCATATATGGGAAACGTTCGCTTTTCAAATACCCGCGTTCGCAAGTTTTCAATTCGGGAAGCATAGTATACGTCATTTGCACAAAATCACTATCTTTCTCGCCATTTACAATACAAAGTGTGTGCATATCCGAGTTCTGGCAAAGATATTCCAACTCTGACTGTTTATAGTTCGTGTTCACAGTGACATATACGGCACCAATCTTAGCACAAGCATAAAGCAATGTAAGCCAATCGGGAACATTAGCAGCCCAGATACCTACGTGGGTGCCTCGTTCCACGCCAATGGCGATAAGTCCTTTCGCCATATCATCTACGCGACGATTCAATTGGCTCCAGGTAAATCGAAGATTGCGGTCGGAATATACGATATATTCCTTATCAGGAGTCTCTTCAGCCCAGTGTTCCAGCCACTGTCCCAAAGTACGGTCAAATAATTGCATACGATATACTTAAATCTTGGTTCTTACATAACATCAAATCGGTGTATAAACTACTGCCAGAATCTTTGCAGCCTGTCCCTCGTAAGCATGTACATGGTGAGGAACGATAGAGTCATAATAAATACTATCGCCTTCTTCCAGAAGGTATGTATTCTTTCCATAACTGATTTCCATGATACCCTCCATAACCATGATAAACTCCTCTCCCTCATGAGAAGAAAGAACAAAGTCGGTATCTTCAGTTGGCATTACATCAATGATGAATGGCTCCATGTGACGGTCGGCTTTCGATTTGGACAAAGAATGGTATTCCATGTGTTTGCGTGAGTGAATCGCATTATTGGAGAAGCTGATAGCGTCTTTTGCCTCTTTCTTACGGCATACCACCGGTCCCACTTCGTCCTGATCGTCCAAGAAAGTCCCCAGCCGTACACCCAATACACGAGCAATCTTAATCAACGGAGCAAGAGAAGGGATATCGATATTATTTTCGATACGCTCAATCTGTTCCATAGCCAAACCAGAACGCTGCGCCAATTCTTCTATGGTTATTGATTTATCTTCGCGGAGTGACTTAATTTTCTCTCCTACAATTTTACTTGTATCCATATTGTAAGCATTTTAGTTGTCAAAGGTGATAAATTATAATAATTAAGTTGCAAAAATAACAAAATCTTTAGATGAGCACAATTATAACCAAAGAAAATATGACTATCCGATAGAAAAAGGGAGAAACTAAAAAGCCGTTCCTCATAATGAGAAACGGCTTCTTCAATTTTTTCGCGGCAAGTAGATTACTTACGCAAACCGAGTTCTTTAACAATAGCACGATATCTTGTGATATCTTTAGCTTTCAAGTAATCGAGCAAACGACGACGTTTAGCTACCAACATTGTTAAGGCTCTCTCTGTACTATAATCTTTTCTGTTGAGCTTCATGTGCTCAGTCAGATGAGAAATACGGTAGGAAAACAAAGCTATCTGCGCCTCAGATGAGCCAGTATCAGTGTTAGACTTTCCGTACTTTCCGAAGATTTCTTGCTTTTTAGCAGCGTCTAAATACATAATTCTTAGAATTTTAATTGATAAATTATTCTTTTGAGCGTGCAAAGATAGGCATTATCTTTATATCACACAACGATTTACAAGAAAAAATTGCTATCATTGCGCATATTTCTAATCCTATTTTCGTACCTTTGCAGCCAAATAATAGGTATTATATGCAAAATATTCGAAACATTGCAATCATTGCCCATGTAGACCATGGGAAAACAACGCTGGTTGACAAGATGCTATTGGCGGGAAACTTGTTCCGCAACAACCAAAATAGTGGTGAACTTATACTGGACAACAACGATCTGGAACGTGAACGTGGTATAACGATTCTTTCTAAAAACGTTTCCATCAACTACAACGGTACCAAAATTAATATTATTGATACTCCGGGACATAGTGACTTCGGTGGTGAAGTAGAACGTGTGTTGAATATGGCCGATGGCTGTATTCTGTTGGTAGACGCCTTTGAAGGTCCCATGCCTCAAACCCGTTTCGTACTGCAAAAAGCATTGGAAATCGGTTTGAAACCCATTGTCGTAGTCAATAAGGTGGATAAGCCTAATTGTCGTCCGGAAGAGGTTTACGAAATGGTATTCGACTTGATGTTCAGTCTTAATGCGACGGAAGACCAGTTGGATTTCCCCGTTATCTATGGTTCTGCCAAAAACAACTGGATGAGTACCGACTGGCAAAAGCCAACCGATACAATCACTCCTCTGCTGGATTGTATCGTTGAAAACATTCCGGCTCCACAACAGTTGGAAGGTACTCCGCAGATGTTGATTACTTCTTTGGATTATTCTTCCTATACCGGCCGTATTGCCGTAGGCCGTGTACATCGCGGTACTTTAAAAGAAGGTATGAACGTAACGCTTGTAAAACGCAATGGCGATATGTTCAAGACTAAAATTAAGGAGCTTCATGTTTTCGAAGGTCTGGGCCGTGTGAAAACGACAGAAGTCTCATCGGGAGATATTTGCGCATTGGTAGGTATCGACGGATTTGAGATCGGAGATACTGTTTGCGACTTCGAAAATCCGGAAGCTTTGCCGCCAATCGCTATTGATGAACCGACCATGAGTATGTTGTTCACCATTAACGATTCTCCGTTCTTCGGCAAAGACGGTAAGTTTGTGACTTCACGTCATATCCACGACCGCTTGATGAAAGAACTAGATAAAAACTTGGCTCTTCGCGTAAAGAAAAGTGAGGAAGATGGTAAATGGATCGTTTCCGGACGTGGTGTACTTCACCTTTCCGTACTGATCGAGACGATGCGCCGCGAGGGATATGAACTCCAAGTGGGGCAGCCGCAAGTTATTTTCAAAGAGATTGACGGCGTCAAATGTGAACCGATTGAAGAATTGACTATCAACGTACCGGAAGAGTATTCAAGCAAGATCATTGATATGGTGACACGCCGTAAGGGTGAGATGGTCAAGATGGAAAATACCGGCGAACGTATCAATCTTGAGTTTGACATGCCCTCACGCGGTATTATCGGCTTGCGAACGAATGTATTGACTGCTTCTGCCGGTGAAGCGATTATGGCTCACCGTTTCAAAGAATATCAGCCATTCAAAGGAGAGATAGAACGTCGTACCAACGGTTCCATGATCGCTATGGAAAGCGGAACAGCTTTTGCTTATGCAATCGACAAATTGCAGGATCGCGGCAAGTTCTTCATATTCCCGCAAGACGAAGTGTATGCCGGACAAGTGGTAGGCGAACATTCTCACGACAATGACCTGGTTATCAACGTTACCAAATCGAAGAAGTTGACGAATATGCGTGCTTCCGGTTCCGATGAAAAGGCACGTTTGATTCCTCCAGTTCAATTCTCTCTTGAAGAAGCATTGGAATATATCAAGGAGGATGAATATGTAGAAGTTACTCCGAAAGCAATGCGTATGCGTAAAGTAATTCTAGACGAGATAAAACGCAAACGTGCAAATAAGAGCTAATAAACAATATCTCAATACAGTAATCCCGACGAAACGATCAAAGTTTCGCCGGGATTTCATTTTCCGTACACTCAGAAAAGACTATACTCTCATTTTTCTTTCATCAATCCTTTAGCCACATCATATTTTAGCTGATAACTTTGCCCTTTTATGTTTTTAAAGGACAGCATTTTATTCCCATACTTTATCACACAATTTCCTCCCGCACCGGAACGTACCGTGGCTTCTTTCAACTGATTATTCTCCCATATCAACCTCAAAATCCGCACTACTTTTGATCAGTTCATATCCTGTCTCTTTCAAAAAATTCAAATCCCTTGTATAGTCATAATATTCCCAGATATGAGTAGTCAACCAAGGGCCTGCCATCGGGTTGAAGTTCCAAGACATATTCTGACTTTCCAATGGCGTAGTGAAACCGAATATATTGCCCTTTGGTATAATCTGTTTCGCTCGCCAAAATACCAGAGACTAGAAATAAAGAATTGATAAACAAGAAACAGAACTTTTTCATGATTGTCGCATTATTATTCAAGGATTAATCAAATACCTATATACTTTGTACAAAAGTAATGAAAAAAACTCTATGTACAATCAGACTATCTGATACGTTTCCCTCCACAACCAATTACCTTCAAGATCAAAAAAAAGGAGCAACTGCCTCATCAGGCAATCGCTCCTCCTTTATCTAGTCAATTGAATTGTATTATTCTACTTCATTGTAGTCGAGTACCGTTTTCTTGTTAGCCAAGATACGGTCATACTCTTCTTTTGAACCAACAATAAGTTTTTCAAATTCACGCTGGCCGGTACCTGCCGGAATCAAGTGACCGCAAATAACGTTCTCTTTCATACCCTCCAGTTTATCAACCTTGCCGTTAATAGCAGCCTCATTCAATACCTTCGTTGTTTCCTGGAAGGAAGCAGCCGACATAAAGCTTGAAGTCTGCAAAGCAGCACGTGTAATACCTTGAAGAATCTGAGTAGAAGTTGCGGCTACCGCATCACGAACCTCAACAGGTTTCAAGTCACGACGTTTCAACATACTATTCTCATCACGCAACTTGCGGGCAGTTACAATCTGTCCAGCTTGCATATTTTGAGAATCACCAGCATCCACTACGACTTTCTTACCCCAGATACGATCATTTTCTTCCATGAATTCCAGTTTGTCTACGACTTGCTGTTCGAGGAAGCGAGTATCTCCCGGTTCATCAATTTGTACTTTGCGCATCATCTGACGAACGATAATCTCAAAGTGCTTATCATTGATCTTCACACCCTGCAAGCGGTATACATCCTGAACTTCATTCACGATATATTCCTGTACAGCTGTAGGACCCTTGATTGCCAAGATATCTGCCGGAGTAGTAGCACCGTCAGACAACGGAGTACCAGCACGTACATAGTCATTTTCCTGTACCAGAATCTGCTTAGACAGTGCAACCAGATACTTCTTAACCTCACCTGTCTTGGAAGTTACGATGATTTCACGGTTACCACGTTTGATCTTACCCATTGTCACCTCACCGTCGATTTCAGAAACGACAGCCGGATTTGACGGGTTACGAGCTTCAAACAATTCAGTAACACGAGGAAGACCACCCGTGATATCACCCGCCTTACCTACGGCACGCGGAATCTTCACGATTACTTCACCGGCTTTTACCTTCTGACCGTTCTCGATGATAACGTGACCACCTACCGGTAAGTTATAAGTACGGATCAAATCACCGTCCTCTGTTAAGATATGAGCGGTAGGAACTTTGGTTTTATCCTTGGATTCAATAATAATAATTTCACGAAGACCTGTTGCTTCATCCGATTCAACCTTATAAGTAACGTTTTCAATCACGCCCTCAAATTCGATCTTACCAGTTGCTTCTGTGATAATAACAGCATTGAACGGGTCCCACTTAGCAATCAGTTTGCCTTTTTCTACCAAGTCGCCGTCGCTTACATACAGTGTTGAACCATAAGGTACGTTATGAGTAGAAAGAACGATACCGGTATTCACATCCACAAAACGTACTTCGGCCAAACGACCTACTACCACTTTTGCAGATTCAC
>OJSC01001545.1_pt1 | contig 23099 bp, 20 predicted proteins | sample 1599361 | NCBI WGS metagenome assembly OJSC01 (sample SAMN04168656, study PRJEB22393) | human gut metagenome | biome: human gut microbiome; feature: stool | host: Homo sapiens | collected 2014-03-17 | reverse complement strand
CCGTCAAGACCGCCGGTTTCGACAGTCTGGACGCCGCTGCTGAGGACGGCACCGCTTTTGTCTTTATGGGCCACGGCACCTCTCACACCGCAAAGGTGAGCTACACTCAGATGCAGTCTCAGATGAACGCTCTGGGCTACAAGAACGTCTTTATCGGCACCGTCGAGGGCGAGCCGGAGGAGACTGCCTGCGAGAACGTCATCGAGGCTGTCAAGGCCGCCGGCTACACCAAGGTCGTCCTGCGTCCCCTGATGGTCGTTGCAGGCGACCACGCCAACAACGATATGGCGGGCGACGACGAGGATTCCTGGAAGAGCCAGTTCGAGGCCTCCGGCGAATTCGATTCTGTCGATTGCCAGATCGCCGGTCTGGGCGAGGTCGCTGACATCCAGCAGCTCTACGTCGCACACACCAAGGCCGCTGTCGATTCCCTGAACGGCTGATTCTGATTCTATGATTGCCCGGAAAGGAGTGCCTTTTCGGGCAATTTCTTTTTCCGTCTGCTTTGAATTCGGGCCATTGCGTGTTATAATCTTTTCTGTAAAATAGATACTTCGAGGTATATCATCATGAAACTGAACCATAAATTTGCTCTTCTGCTGGCCGGCGCTGTGCTGGCTGGTTCTCTCACCGGCTGCGGCGCATCCGGCGCCCCGGCCAGCTCTGCCGCTTCCTCCGAGGCTGCGGCTTCCTCTGCCGTGAGCGAGGCTGCTTCCGAACCGGCGGCGGAGGCCGCTCTGCCCGACGGCGTCTACACCGCCGAATTTGACACCGACAGCTCCATGTTCCATGCCAACGAGGCCAATGACGGCAAGGGGACCCTGACCGTGAAGGACGGTCAGATGACCTTCCACGTCAGCCTCGTCTCCAAGAAGATCGTCAACCTCTACGTCGGCATGGCCGCTGACGCCGAGGCCCACGAGGCCGACTGGCTCCAGCCCACCACCGACACCGTCACCTACAGCGACGGCACTTCGGATGAGGTCTACGGCTTCGACATCCCGGTGAAGGCTCTGGACGAGGACTTCCAGCTGGCCATCCTCGGCTCCAAGGGCAAGTGGTACGACCATACCGTCCGTGTCGCCAACGCCCAGCCTGCTGCAGCGGAAGCGCCTGCCGACGGCACCTACACCTGTGACGTGACCCTCGAGGGCGGCTCCGGCCGCGCCACCGTGGAAAGCCCTGCGGCCCTGACCGTGGCCGACGGCAGGATGACCGCCACCATCGTCTGGTCCAGCCCCAACTACGACTATATGCTGGTGGACGGCGAAAAGTATCTGCCCACCAACACCGAGGGAAACTCCACCTTCGAGATCCCCGTCGCGGCTCTCGACACCCCGCTGGATGTGGTGGGCGATACCGTCGCCATGAGCACCCCGCATGAGATCGAGTATACGCTGACCTTCGCCTCTGCATCCCTAATCGAGGCAAAGTAACGATGAAACGCCGCAATTTCCTGAAAGCCCTGCCTGCCGCCGCCCTCACCCTTGCGGGCTGCGGGCAGCACAAGACTGCCCCGGCCAATACGGCCTCTCTCGTGTTCGACCACAGCTATCCGCTGGACTATGCCACCCAGTTTTCCGCCGACTGCTATGAGGGCGGCTATGTGATGATCGACATCCCGGACGCCGGGCGGTTCCTCGTCGTCCCCGAGGGGGCCGCCGAGGTGGACGACCTGCCCGAGGACGTCGTTCTGCTGCGCCAGCCGCTGGATCATATTTATCTCGTCTCCACCTCGGTGATGGACCTCTTCGTCCATCTGGACGCCCTGGACAGCATCGCCCTCTCCGGCACGAAGGCCGAGGGCTGGTATGTGGAAGAGGCCAAACAGGCCATGCAGGAGGGCCGCATCGCCTACGCGGGCAAGTACAGCGCCCCGGACTATGAGCGCATCCTTGCCGCCGGCTGCACCCTCGCCATCGAGAACACCATGGTGCTCCACGACCCCGAGGTCAAGGAGCAGCTGGAAAAGTTCGGCGTGCCGGTCCTCGTGGAGCGCTCGAGCTACGAGAGCGGCCCGCTGGCCCGGATGGAGTGGCTCAAGCTCTACGGCATCCTGCTGAATAAGACCGAGATGGCGGAAGAGGTCTTTCGCCAGAAGGTGGAGCAGGTGGCCCCCATCCTCGAGCAGGAGAACACGGGCAAGACCGCGGCCTTCTTCTCCATCACCACCAACAACCTCATCACCGTCCGCCGCACCAGCGACTATGTGGCCCAGATGGTGGGGATGGCCGGCGGCGTCTACATCTTCGACGACCTCGAGGGGGAGACGTCGGCCCAGTCCACCATCAAACTGCCGCTGGAGACCTTCTACGCCCGGGCCAAAGACGCCGACGTCCTCATCTACAACAGCACCATCGAGGGCGTGATGGAGACCCGTGACCAGCTCATCGAAAAATGTCCGATGCTGGCAGATTTCAAGGCCGTCCAGTCCGGCGACTGCTGGTGTACGGCCCAGAGCCTCTTCCAGCAGAGCATGGAGCTGGCCGACCTCATCTCGGATATGAACCTCGTCTTCACCGAGGGCTCGCCCGACCCGGCGTCCCTCCGCTTCTTACAGCGCATCGTATAAAAAAGGAGCTTTGTCATGACCACCACCCGCCGCCTCAGCCTCGCCTACCTCGCCCTCACGGCGGGGGTCGCGGTGCTGTTTGCACTCAACCTGTTCTGGGGCAGTGTGTCCCTGACGCCCGGCGCGGTGGCGGCGGCTCTGCTGGGCCGGGGCGAAGATGCGCTGGCCGTGGGCATCGTGCTCCAGCTCCGTCTGCCCCGGGCGGTCATGGTCGTGCTGCTGGGCGCGGCCCTCTCGGCGGCGGGCTACCTCCTGCAGACCTTCTTCGCCAACCCCATCGCCGGCCCCTTCGTCATGGGCGTTTCCAGCGGCGCAAAGCTGGCAGTGGCCCTGACGATGGTGGTGTTTTTACAGCAGGGGCTGCTCACCGGCTCGGCCACCCTCATCATCGCCGCCTTTGCAGGCTCGATGGCGGCGATGGCCTTTGTGCTGGTGGTGGCCCGGCGGGTGCCGCGGATGAGCATCCTCGTCATCTGCGGCATCATGATCGGTTATATCTGCTCGGCTGTCACCGACATCGTGGTGACTTTCGCGCAGGACTCCAACATCGTCAATCTCCACAACTGGTCGATGGGCAGCTTTTCCGGCATGACCTGGGCCAACGTGGGTGCAGCGGCCTGCGTGGTGCTGCCCGCGCTGGCGGCGGCGTTCCTGCTCTCGAAGCCCATGGCAGCCTACCAGATGGGCGAGAGCTACGCCAGGAGCGTCGGCGTACCGGTGCGGGCCTTCTCGACGGCCCTCGTGCTGCTGTCCAGCCTGCTTTCCGCCTGCGTGACGGCCTTTGCAGGCCCCATCTCCTTTGTGGGCATCGCGGTGCCGCATCTGGTCAAGAACCTGCTGGGCAGCGCAAAGCCCCTTTATGTCCTGCCGGGCTGCTGTCTGGGCGGGGCAGCGTTCTGCCTGCTCTGCGACCTCATCGCCCGCAGCCTGTTCGCGCCCACTGAGCTGTCCATCAGCTCGGTGACGGCAGTTTTCGGTGCGCCGGTGGTCATCTGGCTGCTGGTGCGCCGCCAGACACAGGAGGGCCGGGAATGAGTGATCCGAAATTTTATTGCCGCGCCGAGGACCTTGCCATCGGCTACGGCAAAACGCCCCTGATGGAGCACATCGGCCTCGGCGTCGGGAAGGGGACCATCCTCACCCTCATCGGCCCCAACGGCGCGGGCAAATCCACTCTGCTCAAGACGCTGGCGGCGCAGCTGGCCCCCCAAGGGGGCGCTGTCCTGCTGGACGGCAAAGATCTCGCGGACTGCTCCGGCCCGGAGCGCGCCCGCAAAATGGCCCTGATGGTGCCCCACACCCGCCGCACCGAGCTGACCACCTGCTTCGAGATGGCGTCCGCCGGGCGCTACCCCTACACGGGGCGGCTGGGCGTCCTCTCGGCGGAAGATAAGCGCCAGGTCCATGCCGCGCTGGCCCTCGTGGGGGCTGAGGCGCTGGCGGGCCGGGACTTCAACCGCATCAGCGACGGCCAGCGCCAGCGCGTCCTGCTGGCCCGGGCCATCTGCCAGCAGCCGGAGCTGATATTATTGGACGAGCCTACGTCTTTCCTCGACATCAAGGGCAAGGCCGAATTGCTGGCCATCCTGAAAAGCCTCGCCCGGGACAAAAAGATGGCCGTCATCCTGAGCCTCCACGAGCTGGAGCTGGCGCAGAAAGTTTCCGACAAGGTCGTCTGCGTCTCGGCGGCGGGCGTCTCGGACGTCATGACGCCGGAAGAGGCCTTTGCCCGGGAAAACATCTGCAAAATTTATGCTCTGACCGATGAGCAGTACGCATTCCTCTACGGCGAAGAAAAAGCGCCGGAGGAAAAGCGCCCGCTCTTTGAGCACTACGTCCGCAGCGGCCAGAAGCTCCTGCGCTGCGGCTATACCACCGGCACCTGCGCGGCGCTGGGCGCGGCGGGCGCGGCACGGCTGCTGCTCACCAGCCGCACCCCCGAGACGGTGGCCCTCCGCACCCCGAAGGGCATCGTGGTGGAGGTAGAGCCCATCTTCTGCCGCCTGTCCGGCGAGGGGGCCGAGTGCGCCATCCGGAAGGACGGCGGCGACGATGTGGACGTGACCACCGGTCTGCCGGTCATCGCCAGTGTCGCCCTCCGGCCCGAGCTGTCCGGCGAGGTGCGCATCCACGGCGGTGAGGGCGTGGGCCGGGTGACAAAGCCCGGTCTCGACCAGCCCGTGGGCGAAGCTGCCATCAACCACGTCCCCCGGGCCATGATAAAGGAAGCGCTGGAAAAAGAGGCCGAATCTGCCGGGTACGCGGGCGGCTTTGACGTCACCATCTCCATCGAGGGCGGGGCCGAAACGGCGAAGCGCACCTTCAACCCTCACATGGGCGTGGAAGGGGGCCTCAGCGTCCTCGGCACCAGCGGCATCGTCGAGCCCATGAGCCAGCAGGCCATCCTCGACACCATCCAGCTGGAAATGGGGCAGGCGGCGCTCCGGGCCGGCAGCCCCCGGCGGCTCATCCTCGCCCCGGGCAACTACGGCCTCGACTATCTCCACGAGAAGATGCCCGCCCTAAAGAATATCCCGGTGGTCAAGACCTCGAACTTCATCGGGGATACGATGGATATGGCGGCGGCATCAAAATTCGAGCAGGTGGTGCTGGTGGGCCACATCGGCAAGCTGGTCAAGCTGGCGGGCGGCGTCATGAACACCCACTCCCGCACGGCCGACTGCCGCACCGAGCTGCTCTGCGCCCACGCCGCCCTCTGCGGTGCGTCCCGGGACGTCTGCGCGGCCCTGATGAACGCGGCCACCACAGACGCCTGTATGGAGATCTTAGACGAAGCAGAGATGAGAGAGCCGGTGCTGTCCAGCCTGCTGGACGCCATCCAGCTCCACCTCGACCGCCGCGCCGCCGGGGCGTTCCGGGTGGGCGCGGTGCTCTTCTCGAATCAATATGGCCCGCTGGGCCAGACCAGAACTGCAAAGGAGCTGCTGGACGAATGGAAAAACGGATAGGCACTTTTTACGGCGTCAGCGTCGGCCCGGGCGACCCGGAGCTCATGACCCTGCAGGCTGTCCGCCGCCTCGAAAACTGCCCGGTCATCGCCGCGCCCCAGACCCCGAAGGGCGGGATGCTGGCGCTGGACATCGCAAAAGGTGCGGTGGATCTGAGCGGCAAGACCATCCTGCCGCTGCGTTTCGCCATGAGCCTTGACCCGGCGGTGCAGAAAGCCGCCCACATCGAGGCGGCCTGGGCCGTGAAAGAATATCTCGACGCCGGGCAGGATGTCGCCATGCTCAACCTCGGCGACGTGTCCGTCTACGCCACCTTCGGCTACTTGCAGGAGATCTTGGAGGCCGAGGGCTGCAAGACCGTGATGCTCCCCGGCGTGACGAGCTTCTGCGCCGCTGCGGCCCGGCTGGGCCAGTCCCTGACGGGCGGCGTGGAGCAGCCGCTGACCATCGCCCCGGGGCGCTGCGCCGCTGAGGTGCTGGCCGCACCGGGCGCAAAAGTGCTGATGAAGTCGGGCCGTCAGCTGCCCGAGACGCTGGCCGCACTGGCCGACGCCGGGCTTCTGAGCCGGAGCGCGATGGTCTGTAACTGCGGCCTGCCGAACGAGGAGGTCTGGCCCGACCTGGCCGATTATGACCCGGCCCGGTCGGCGGGATATTTCGCAACGATCTTGGTGAAGGAGGGGTAAGATATGGTCCATTTTGTAGGAGCCGGGCCGGGCGCGCCCGACCTCATCACCCGGCGGGGCGCGGCCCTGCTGGCCGATGCCGACTGCATCATCTACGCGGGCAGTCTCGTCAACCCGGCCCTGCTGGGGCTGGCGAAGCCCGGCTGTGCCATCTACAACAGCGCGGAAATGACGCTGGAACAGGTGCTGGACACCATCCGCGCCGCCGAAAAGGCCGGAGAAACCACGGTCCGCCTCCACACCGGCGACCCCTGCCTCTACGGGGCCATCCGGGAGCAGATGGACGCACTGGACGCCGACGGCATCCCCTATGATGACACCCCGGGCGTGTCCAGCTTCTGCGGCGCGGCGGCGGCGCTCTGTGCCGAGTACACTCTGCCCAACGTGAGCCAGACCGTCATCATCACCCGGATGGAGGGCCGCACTCCTGTCCCCGAGGCCGAACAGCTGGAAAAGCTGGCCGCTCACGGGGCTACCATGGTCATCTTCCTTTCCATCGGGCTGGTGGACAAAGTCCAGCAGGCCCTTCTCGAGAGCGGCGGCTACCGCCCCGATACCCCTGCCGCTGTGGTCTATAAGGCCACCTGGCCCGAGCAGAAGGTGGTGCGCTGCACCGTCTCCACACTGGCCGAGGAGACCCGCAAAAACGGCATCACAAAGACCGCCCTCATCGTCGTAGGCGACTTTCTGGGCGAAAACTACGAGCGCAGCAAGCTCTATGACCCCGCCTTCACCACCGAGTTCCGGCAGGGGACGGAGGCCGGGCAGTGAGCCGGGCATATCTGGCCTTTACGGCAAAGGGCGAGGTGCTGGCCCGTCGGCTGGCGGAAGCTCTGCCCGGCAGCGTGAGCCGCTGCGGCGGAGACGTGACCCTGAAAGGCTGGACGGCGGAGCATTTTGCACAGGACGAGGCCCTGATTTTTGTGGGAGCTGTGGGCATCGCGGTGCGGGCCATCGCGCCCCACTGCAGGAGCAAGGCCGCCGACCCGGCGGTGGTGGTCGTGGACGAGGGCGGGAACTTCGCCGTGCCGCTCCTGTCGGGCCATCTGGGCGGTGCCAACGCGCTGGCCCGGGCGCTGGCAAAAGCGTGCGGCGCGGTGCCGGTCATCACGACGGCCACCGACGTCAACGGCCTCTTCGCCGTGGACCTCTGGGCCAAGGCCCAGAACTGCGCTGTCCTTGAGCCGGAGCGCATCAAGCACGTCAGCGGCGCCCTGCTGGCCGGGCAGACGGTCCGGTACTGGTCGCAGTGGCCGGTGGCGGGGGAGACCCCCGCCGGAGTGAAAAAGGCTGACGAACCCGAAGCCGCCGACTTCGCCCTGACCCTCACGCCGCAGGGCGGGGCGCTCCACCTCGTCCCCCGTATCGGGGTGCTGGGGGTGGGGTGCCGCCGCGGCACGACAGCCCGCCAGCTGGAAGAAGCCTTTGCGGCGTTCTGTGCCGCGTCCGGCCTCAGCCCGGCGGCGGTCTGCGCCGCCGCCAGCATCGACCTGAAAAAAGATGAGCCGGGGCTTGCAGCGTTCTGCAAAGCCCACGGCTGGCCCATCACGTTCTATCCGGCCGACGAGCTGCGGGCCGTGCCGGGACAGTTCACCCCGTCGGCCTTTGTGGCAAGTGTCACCGGCGTGGACAACGTCTGTGAGCGCTCGGCGGTAAAAGCCTCGGGTGGGACGCTCCTTCTGCCCAAAACGGCAGGCGGCGGCGTGACGCTGGCGCTGGCCGTCCGCCCCTTTGCACCCGATTGGAGGACAGAGCAATGAGTGAGAGGAAAAAGACCGTGTTCGTCGTGGGGCTTGGCCCCGGCGGCGGACAGTTTCTGACCGTGCAGGCGCAGAGCGCCTTGCAGCAGGCCGAGGTGTTGTGCGGCTATACGGTCTACATCGACCTTGTGCGCCCCCTCTACCCGGAAAAGGAGTGCTACACCACCGGCATGACCCGGGAGATCGACCGCTGCCGCTGGGCGCTGGATACCGCCCGGGCGGGCCGGGACGTGGCGCTGGTCTGCTCCGGCGACGCCGGGGTCTACGGTATGGCCAGCCCGCTGCTGGAGCTGGCCGAAGAGTACCCGGATGTCAATGTGGAGGTCGTCCCCGGCCTGACCGCCGCCCTCAGCGGCGGCGCGGTGCTGGGTGCGCCGCTGGCCCACGATTTCTGCGTCATCTCGCTGTCAGACCGCCTCACGCCGTGGGAGGCCATCGAAAAGCGGCTGGCCTGCGCCGCTCAGGGCGATTTCGCGCTGGCGCTGTACAATCCCTCGTCCAAGGGCCGCCCGGACTATCTGCGCCGGGCCGTGGACATCCTGCTGGCAAACGGCAAAGCCCCGGACACCCTCTGCGGTTCTGTGCGGAACATCGGCCGGGAAGGGCAGGAAAAGCACATCCTGCCCCTCAGCCAGCTCCGGGACACCGAGGTGGATATGTTCACCACCGTCTTTGTGGGCAACGCCGCCACCCGCGCGCTGAGCGGGCGGATGGTCACGCCGCGGGGGTACCGCCGATGAACGTCGTCGTTTTCAGCGGCACCACCGAGGGGCGGGAGCTTTCCCGTCAGCTGGCGGCGCTGGGCATTGAAGTCACCGTCAGCGTGGCCACCCCGCTGGGGCAGGAAGAGCAGGGGAGCACCCCCGGCGTCACCGTCCGGTGCGGGCGGCTCCTGCCCGATGAGATGGCCGCGCTCTTGGGGGATGCCGCCCTCTGCATCGACGCCACCCACCCCTACGCGGTGGAGGCGACCAAAAACATCAAAGCAGCGGCAGAGAAGGCCGGGGTAGGATACCTCCGCCTGCTGCGCCCGGCCAGTCCGCTGCCGGAAAACTGTCTCGTCTTTGAGAGCGCAAAGCAGGCGGCCGAGGCATTGGCCGCAAAAGAGGGGAATCTTCTGCTGGCCACCGGGGCCAAGGAGCTGGCGCAGTTCGCGGCTATCCCGCCCGAGCGGCTCTACCCCCGCGTCCTGCCCACGCCGGAAAGCATCGCGGCCTGCGAGGCGGCGAACATCCCCCACCGCAACATCATCGCCATGCAGGGCCCCTTCAGCTTTGCCCTCAATCAGGCCATGATGGAGCAGTTCCATATCCGCTGGCTCGTCACAAAGGACGGCGGCGCAGCCGGAGGCTTCGACGAAAAAGCCGCCGCCGCCTCTGCTGCCGGGGCGCAGCTGGTGGTCATCCGCCGCCCGCCCGAGCAGGGCGAGACGGCTTCCGAGGTGCTGAAACGCTGCAAGGAGATGATAAGATGAACGTGACACTCATCGGCATGGGCTCCGGCCAGCCGGAGAACCTGACCCTTCAGGGCCTGGCCGCACTGCGGCAGGCCGACCTCATCCTGGGCGCACGGCGTCTGCTGGCAGTTCTGCCGGCCGGCTGCACCGAGAACCGCGCCGCCGCCTACCGCCCCGACGAGGTGGCAGAGCTGCTGCAGACTTCCGGCGCAGAGAACGCCGTGCTGGTCTACAGCGGCGACACCGGCTTTTACTCCGGCGCGTCCTCCATGATGGAAAAGCTGGAGGCCCTCGGCGTCCGCGCCCGGGTGCTGCCCGGCCTTTCCAGCATCCAGCTGCTGGCGGCGGCGCTGGGCCGTCCGTGGCAGGGGTGGAACCTTGTTTCGGCCCATGGCCGCACCTGTGACCCGGTGGCCGAGTGTATGCAGGGCAGACCCACCTTCTTCCTCACCGGCGGCAGCGAAGACCCCGCCACCCTCTGCGCCCAGCTGGCGGCAGAGGGCTTCGGGGACGTGCAGGCTGTTGTGGGCCAGTGCCTCGGCACGCCGGAAGAAAAGCTCTTCCGCGGCAGCGTCAAAGAGCTGGCCGCAGGCCGCTTCAACAGCCTGAGCGTCCTTCTCGTGGAGGCGGCGGAGGTGCTGCCCCGCCGCGCCCCGGGCCTGCCGGACGAAGCCTTCGAGCGGGGCGACGTTCCCATGACCAAGCAGGAAGTCCGGGCCGCTGTGCTGGCGAAGCTGGCCGTCCGCCCGGAAGACATCCTGTGGGACGTGGGGGCCGGGACGGGCAGCGTCAGCGTGGAGCTGGCATTGGCCGCGCCCCGGGGCCGGGTCTACGCAGTGGAATGCAGGCCGGAGGGCTGTGCGCTCATCAAAGCCAACCGCGAAAAATTCAGGACCCGGAATCTCGTCCTCGTGGAGGGGCTTGCCCCCGCCGCCCTTTCGGACCTGCCCGCGCCGGACGCTGTCTTCATCGGCGGCAGCAAGGGCAGCCTTGCCGCCATCGTGGACGCCGCGCTGGATAAGAACCCCGACGCCCGCATCTGTGTGTCGGCCATCGCCCTTGAGACGCTTTCGGCGACGGTGGCCGCGCTGACGGCCAAAGGCCGGACCGTGCAGGTGAGCCAGATCGCCGTCAGCCGGGCCAGGGCCGTGGGCGGGCTGCATCTCATGATGGCCCAGAACCCCATCTACCTCATCACAGGAGAATGACATGATACAGTTTCTGCTGGCGGCGCCCCGCTCGGGCAGCGGCAAGACCACCATGACCTGCGCCCTGCTCATGGCGCTGAAGCGGCGGGGCTGTACGCCCTGCGCCTTCAAGAGCGGGCCGGACTACATCGACCCCATGTTCCACCGGGCCGTGCTGGGGGTGGAGAGCCGCAGCCTCGACCTCTTTTTCTCTGCGCCCGAGATGGTGCGCACCCTCTACGCGAGGGGTGCCGCCGGACACGGTGCGGCGGTGTGCGAGGGGGCCATGGGCTTTTATGACGGCCTCGGCGGCGTCAGCGACAGGGCCAGCGCGTGGCATCTGGCCGACACGCTGGGTCTGCCGGTGCTGCTGGTGGTGGAGCCGAAGGGGCAGAGCCTGACGCTGGCCGCAGAGCTGAAGGGGCTCGTAAACTTCCGCACTCCCAGTCACATCGCAGGCATCCTGCTGAACAACTGCACGGCCCGGATGCACGCTCTGCTGGCTCCGATGCTGGAAAAAGAGACGGGTCTGCCGGTGCTGGGCTTTCTGCCGAAGCTCCCGGAGGCCGTCATCGGGTCCCGCCATCTGGGCCTCTACACGGCGGCGGAAGTGGAAAATTTACAGCAGAAGCTGGCCCTTCTGGCCGACGCGGCGGAGGAGCACATCGACTGGCCCCGCCTGCTGGCCCTCTGCGAAAAGGAGCCGCCCGCCCTGCCGGTGCAGCCGGAGACGCCTCCGGCCCGCGTCCGCATCGCCGTGGCGCAGGACAAGGCGTTCTGCTTTACCTACGCCGAGACGCTGGAGGCCTTCCGGGACGCCGGGGCAGAGGTGGTCTTTTTCAGCCCCCTCCGCGACACGGCTCTGCCGGAAAACATCGGCGGGCTGTATCTGCCCGGCGGCTACCCGGAACTTCACGCAAGAGAATTGAGTGGAAATACCTCGCTTCTGCGCGAGATAAAGCAAAAAATCGAGTCCGGTCTGCCCACAGCGGCCGAGTGCGGAGGCTTCCTCTATCTGGGGCAGAGCCTCACGGACGCCGAGGGGCAGAGCTGGCCGATGGCGGGCGTTCTGCCGGGCGAAGCAAAAGATGCCGGACGTCTCGTCCGCTTCGGCTATGCCACGCTGAGCGCAGATTCGGACAGTCTGCTCTTCCGGGCCGGGGAGAGCGTTCCCATCCACGAATTCCACCACTGGGATTCCACCGCCAACGGCACGGCTCTCGCGGCAAAAAAGCCGGTGGGCGGCGCAGAGTGGCGGTGCGGATTTGTAAACGAGCATTTCTATGCGGGCTTCCCGCATTTGTACTGGGCGGGTACGCCCCTGCCGCAGCGCTTTGCCGCCGCGGCTGAAAATTACAGGAGAGACCATGACTGAGACAGAACTCGCCGCCCTCTGTGCGGCCATCACGCCGCCGGACGAAGCCGCCCGGGCGGCGGCGCACGCCCACTGGGCCAGCCTTGCAAAGCCGCTGGGCGGGCTGGGCGGATTGGAAACGACCATCGAGGACGCCGCCGCCCTCACCGGCAGCGCAAAGCTGGATATTTCCCGCCGGGCGGTGCTGGTGCTCTGCGCCGATAACGGTGTGGTGGCCCAGGGCGTCAGCCAGACCGACAGCAGCGTGACCCGCGCCGTGGCTGAGAACCTCGCCGCCCGCCGCACCAGCGTCTGCCGGATGGCACAGACCGCCCGGTGCGAGGTGGTGCCGGTGGATATGGGCATCGCGGGCGACCCGGTCCCGGGCGTCCTCGACTGCCGCATCGCCCCCGGCACAGCGGACTTCACCCTCGGCCCGGCCATGAGCCGGGAGCAGGCCGTGGAGGCCATCGGCAGGGGCATCCGGCTGGTGCAGGAGCAGAAGAAGGCGGGCGTCGGCCTGCTGGCCACCGGTGAGATGGGCATCGGAAACACCACGACGTCCAGCGCCGTGGCCGCTGTGCTGCTGGGCCAGCCCGTCGAAGTGATGACGGGCCGGGGCGCGGGCCTTTCGGACGAGGGTCTTGCCCGGAAGATCGACGCCATCCATCGCGGCATCGCAAAAAATCAGCCCGACTCTGCCGATGCACTGGACGTGCTGGCGAAGCTGGGCGGTTTCGATATTGCCGGGCTCTGCGGCATCTTCCTCGGCGGTGCGCTGGAAGGTGTGCCGGTGCTGGCCGACGGTTTCATCAGCTGTGTGGCGGCGCTCTGCGCTGTCCGGCTCTGCCCGGCGGCGGCTAAGGCTGTTTTTGCAAGCCATTGCTCCACCGAGCCGGCCGCAAAACTGGTGCTGGACGCTCTGAACAAAAAAGCCCTCATCACGGCGGGCCTGCATCTGGGCGAAGGCACCGGCGCGGTGGCCGCCATCCCGCTGTGGGATATGGCGCTGGCCGTTTACGATGGCTGTTATTCCTTTGAAGAGGGCGGCATCGAAGCTTACACGCCGCAGGGGGGTGCGGGATGCTGACGCTGGTGCTCGGCGGCGCGGCCAGCGGCAAAAGCGCCTACGCCGAGAGCCTTGTGCTCAAGACCGGCCTGCCCCGCTATTACCTCGCCACCATGCAGGTCTGGGATGCCGAGTGCGCCGCCCGGGTGGAAAAGCACCGGAAAATGCGGGCGCAAAAGCAGTTCGAAACGCTGGAATGCCCGCTCCACCTCGACCGTCTGGCTCTGCCCGGCCGGGGGACCGTCCTGCTGGAAGACCTCGGCAACCTCGTCGCCAACGAGCTTTACAGCCCCGGCGGGGCAGGAAAGCACACCGCCGAGGCCGTTTTGGCCGGGCTGGAACGCCTCGCCGCCGGGTGTGACGAGCTTATCGTCGTATCGAACGAGGTGTTCAGCGGCGGTGCCGACTACGCAGGCGACACCGACCAGTATCTGCTGGCGCTGGCGCAGGTGAACAACGCCTTCGCCGCCCGGGCAGACAACGTCTGCCGGGTGGTCTGCGGCCTGCCGGTGTACTACAAAGGGGGAGAAAAGCTGTGACTGTTTTGCAGACCATCGCGGTGGCCTTTGCGATGTTTTCGGCCCTGCCGGTGCCGCAGTTCGAGTGGAACGAAAAAAATATGCGGTACGCCATGTGCGCTTTCCCCCTCATCGGGCTGGTGTGCGGCGGGCTGTGGTGCCTCTGCGGCGTCCTGCCCCTGCCGGGGCTGGCCCGGGCAGCGGCGTTCTGCCTCGTGCCGGTGGCCGTCACCGGCGGCATCCATCTCGACGGCTATGCCGACACTTCGGACGCCCTCTCGAGCTACGGCGACCGGGAAAAAAAGCTTGAGATCCTGAAAGACTCCCACTGTGGGGCCTTCGCTGTCATCCGGCTGTGCTGCTACTTTGTGGCCTACTTCGGCCTCTGCGGCAGTGTGCGGTTCACGCCCCGGGCGGGCCTGTGCTGGACGCTGGCGCTTGTGCTGGAGCGGGCGCTGTCGGGCTTTGCCGTGGCGGCATTCCCGCTGGCGAAGGACACCGGCCTCGCCCATACCTTCGCCACAGCGGCCGACAAGCAGACCGTCCGCCGCTTCCTCTGCGGCCTGTCGGCTCTGCTCATCCTGGCGCTGACGGCGCTGGGCGGCGGCGGGCTGGCGGCAGCAGCGCTTCTGGCGCTGTGGCGCTATGATTCCGTGGCAAAAAAGCAGTTTGGCGGCATCACCGGCGACCTGGCCGGGTGGTTTTTACAGCGGGCCGAGCTGTGGATGCTGGCGGCGCTGGCCGTCAGCCAGTGGGGAGGAGTGCTGTAAATGATGTTCATTACAGGGCCGCTCTACAGCGGCAAGCGCACCTTTGCGCGGAACTTCCGGGGCAGCGTCATCGCCGATGTGCAGGACGCCGCCGCCGAGACTCAGACCCCGGAGCAGCTCGAAACGCTGGCCCGGGAGCTGGCGGAATATGATATTGTCATCGCCACCGAGGTCGGCGGCGGTGTTGTCCCGATGGATGCTGAGGAGCGCGCCGGGCGGGAGGCCGCCGGACGGCTGGCCTGCCTGCTGGCAGAGCGCGCCGACTGCGTGGTGCAGATGTTCTGCGGCATCCCGACGGTATTGAAAGGAGAATTACCCCAATGTTGATCTATCTGCTGCGTCACGGCCTGACCGAATACAATGCCCAGAAGCGCTATCAGGGCCAGCGCGACATCCCGCTCTCGGCGGAGGGCCTGAGCCAGCTGCGCCGGGCCGACATCGACCCGAAGGTGGTCTATATCACCCCGCTGCAGCGGACGGCCCAGACGGCCCGGGTGCTCTTCCCGGAGGCAGAGCTCGTGGTCGTGAAAGACCTGCAGGAGATGTGCTTCGGCAGCTTCGAGGGCAAAAACTACGTCGAGATGGAGCACGACGCCGATTATCAGGCGTGGGTGCAGGCCAACTGCGAGAGCAAATGCCCCGACGGTGAGCGGAAGGACGACTTCTCGAACCGCATCTGCAATGCCTTCTCTGCGCTGGTGGACAAGGCGCTGGCCGACGGCGAAGAGCTGCTGGTCATCCTGGCCCACGGCGGCACCCAGATGGCGGCCATGGAGCGGTACGCCCTGCCCAGGCGCGATTATTATGCGTGGTGCGGCCCCAACGCGGGCGGCTATGTGCTGGACGCCGCCGACTGGGCCGAGAAGCGCCAGCTCCGCCTCGTGAAGACTGTGCAGTACACGAAAGACGCGGAGGCCGGCGTATGATGACCGCCTGGGCTGTGCTGGGAGGCTTCGTGCTGGACGCCATTTTCGGCGACCCGGCGTGGCTGCCCCACCCGGTGGTGTACATGGGCAAAGCCATCTCCCGGCTGGAAAAATTCCTCCGCGCCCGCCTGCCGAAGACGCCGCAGGGCGAGCTGCTGGGCGGCGCGGTGCTGGCGTTCTGCCTGCCGGTGGGGACGCTGCTGCTCACGGGCCTTGTCTGCTGGGGTGCGGCGATGCTTCACCCCCTGCTGGGGCTGGCCGTCCAGATGTTCTGGTGCGGGCAGGCGCTGGCCGCGAAGGGGCTGATGCAGGAGAGCATGAATGTCTATGCCGAGCTGAAAAAAGGCAGCCTGCCCGCCGCCCGGAAGGCCGTGAGCCGCATCGTGGGCCGCGACACGGAAGCCTTGACCGCCGAGGGCGTGACCAAAGCGGCGGTGGAGACGGTGGCCGAGAACGCCAGCGACGGCGTCATTGCGCCGCTGCTCTATATGCTGCTGGGCGGTGCGCCGCTGGCCCTGACCTACAAGGCCATCAACACCATGGACAGCATGCTGGGCTACAAAAACGAAAAATATCTCTACTTTGGCCGTGCCGCCGCAAAACTGGACGATGTGGCAAACTATATCCCGAGCCGTCTGGCGGCGCTGCTCTGGATCATGGCGGCGGCGTTCACCCGCAATGACGCCAAGGGCGCGTGGCGTATCTGGCGGCGGGACCGCCGCAATCACGCCAGCCCCAACAGCGCCCAGACTGAGAGCGCCTGCGCGGGTGCGCTGGGCGTTCAGCTGGCCGGGCCGGCCTATTATTTCGGGGAATATTATCCGAAGCCCACCATCGGCGACCCGCTGCGGCCCATCGAGCCGGAGGATATTCTGCGGGCAGATCGGATGATGTATGTAGCCAGCGGGTTTGCACTGGCGTGGGGATGTGCGATACGGGGGTTCTTGGGATGAAACAACTGGTCCACGGCGGTGACTGGATGAGCTACCGCGAACGCTTTGGCCGCGACGCGCTGGATTTTTCGGCGAACGTCAGCCCACTCGGTCTGCCCGAAGGGGTGGCGCAGGCCATTCGGGATGCACTGCCTCTGGCCGACCGCTACCCCGACCCCCTCTGCCGCACCCTGCGGGCGGCACTGAGCCGGGCCGAGGGTGTGCCGCCGGAGCATATCCTCTGCGGCAACGGCGCGGCAGACCTCATCTTCCGGCTGGTCTGGGCCGTAAAGCCCCATAAGGCGCTGGTGACAGCCCCGACTTTTGCCGAGTACGCCTCTGCATTGGATACGGTGGGGTGCGAAGTGAAACGCTTCTTCCTCGATGAAACGAATGATTTCGCCCCGACGGACGCCCTCGTGGACGCCGTGGACGAGAGCATCGACATGGTGTTCCTCTGCCAGCCGAACAACCCGACGGGGCAGCTGGCCTCACCCGAACTGGTGAAAAAGCTGCTGCACCGGTGCGGGGAGTGCCGCACGATTTTGGCCGTAGATGAGTGTTTTCTGGACTTTCTGCCCGATGCCGACGGGTGGACCGCGAAGCCTCTGCTGGAAAGTGGGAACCTCGTCATCCTGAAAGCTTTCACCAAGCTCTACGGCATGGCCGGCGTCCGGCTGGGTTACTGCCTCTGCGGCGACGAAGCGCTTCTGGAAAAAATGCAGACAGCGGGCCAGCCGTGGGCCGTGTCCAGTCTGGCCCAGGCGGCAGGCGTCGCGGCCCTGAAAGAAACCGCTTATGTGGACGAGGTGCGCGCCCTTATCGCCCGGCAGCGGCCCGTTCTGACGGCGGGCCTGCGGGCGCTGGGTCTGCGGGTCATCGATGGAAAGGCGAACTATCTGCTCTTCCGCGCGCCCGCCGACCTGAACGAAAGGCTTCGCCCGCTGGGAACACAGGTGCGCAGCTGCGCGAATTATCCGGGCCTCGGGCCGGAGTGGTACCGCACGGCGGTGCGCACGGCCCCCGAGAACGCCCGGCTGCTGGAACTTATGAAAGAGGTGCTGGGATGAGCAGGGCAAAATGCATCATGGTGCAGGGTACGATGAGCGGTGCAGGCAAAAGTCTGCTCTGCGCGGCGCTCTGCCGCATTTTTGCGCAGGACGGCCTGCGCGCCGTGCCGTTCAAGAGCCAGAACATGGCTCTGAACAGCTTCGTCACCAAAGACGGCCTCGAGATGGGCCGGGCGCAGGTGGTGCAGGCGCAGGCCGCCGGTGTCGAGCCGGACGTGCGGATGAACCCCATCCTCCTGAAGCCCAGCAGTGACGTGGGCAGTCAGGTCATCGTCAACGGCGAGGTGCGGGGCCAGATGAAAGCGTCGGAGTATTTCCGCACGAAACGGCAGCTGGTGCCGGACATCCTGAAGGCGTATGACAGCCTTGCCGAGGAGGCTGACGTCATCGTCATCGAGGGCGCGGGCAGCCCGGCAGAGATCAACCTCAAGAGTGAGGACATCGTGAACATGGGCCTCGCCGAGATGGTGGACGCGCCGGTACTTCTGGTGGGCGACATCGACCGGGGCGGCGTGTTCGCCCAGCTATACGGCACGGTGGAGCTGCTGGAAGAAAAAGAACGCCGGCGCATCAAGGGGCTCGTCATCAATAAATTCCGTGGAGACGTAGAAATTCTGCGCCCCGGCCTTTCGATGCTGGAAGAAAAGACCCATCTGCCCGTGGTGGGCGTCGTGCCGTACCTGAAGGTGGACATCGAGGACGAGGACTCCCTGAGCCAGCGCCTCGAGATGCGGGACGGCAAAAAGCCGCTGGATGCGGCGATCATCCGTCTGCCGCATCTGTCCAATTTTACGGACTTCATGCCGCTGGAACAGCACCCGCTGCTGGGCGTGCGGTATGTTTCGAACGCTCATGAGCTGGGCGCACCCGACCTCATCCTGCTGCCGGGCACGAAAAACACGGTGGACGACCTGCTCTGGCTGCGGCAGTGCGGGCTGGAAACGGCTCTGCTCAAGCTGGCCGCGAAAGGCACGCCGGTGCTGGGCGTCTGCGGCGGCTACCAGATGCTGGGCCAGACCCTCGACGACCCCACCGGAAGCGAGAGCGGCCGGCCGCAGACTCTGCGGGGGCTGGGTCTGCTGCCCACCCGGACTGTGTTCAGCGAGCAGAAGCGCCGCGCACAGGTCAAAGCGACCGTCGCCGCCGCCCCCTTTGCGGGTGCAGAACTGGAAGGCTACGAGATCCACACCGGCGTGACCGAGGCGGAGGGCGAACCTTTCGCCCACTACCCCGACGGAGGCCGGGAGGGATGTGTGCAGGGCAATGTGTTCGGCACCTACCTCCACGGTCTGTTCGACACCGGTACGCTGACCGAGGCGCTGGCGGGCTGGCTCTGCCGCCGGAAGGGCATCGACCCCTCCGACGCGGCCCTCATCCCGATGGAAGAGTACCGCCGCCAGCAGTTCGACATCCTGGCCGACGGTGTGCGCGGGGCGCTGGATATGGACGCGGTGTATGCCGCGATGGGAATGGAGAAGCGCTGAATGGAACAGGGACTTTTGCATCTGTACTGGGGCGACGGAAAGGGGAAGACCACCGCCGCTATGGGTCTTGCGCTCCGTGCGCTGGGGTCCGGGAAGCGGGTGGTCATCGTCCAGTTTTTGAAGGGCGGGAACAGCGGCGAGATCCCGCTTCTGGCCCAGCTTGGCGCGGAGATCTACCGGGGCAAGGCCGGGCAGAAATTCGTCTTTCAGATGACGCCGGGGGAAAAGGCCGCGACCCGGGAACTGCAAAACCAGAACCTCGCCGCCGCCATGGTACAGCCTGCCGACCTGCTGATACTGGACGAAGCCGGGAGCGCAGAAGAGCTGGATATGGTGGACGTCAATCTATTAAAAAAGGCCGTTCTGGAGCGGCCTGCTGGGTGTGAGTGCGTCCTGACGGCCCACACGCCGCCCCAGTGGATGCTGGACGCCGCCGACTACTCCACCGAGATGAAATGCCACCGCCACCCCTACCAGAAGGGGATAAAAGCACGAAAGGGGATAGAATATTGACGCCGCAGCATCATTTACCTGCTGACATTGAGCGGACGAGCTTCCACATCATCACCGAAGAGCTGGAAATGATGGGCCTGACTCCGCCGCCCGAGCACGAAGCCGTGGTCAAGCGGGTCATCCACACCACCGCCGACTTCGACTATGCGCGGAATCTCCGCTTCACCCCCCGCGCGGTGGAGCAGGCCGTCAAGGCCCTCCACGCCGGGGCCGTCATCGTGACCGATACGAACATGGCGCTGGCTGGCATCACCAAACCCGGTCTGGCGAAGCTGGGCGGCACGGCCTGCTGTTATATGGCTGACCCCGAGGTGGCCGCCGCCGCAAAAGAGGCTGGCACCACCCGGGCCGTCGCAGCGATGAAAAAGGCAGCGCAGGAGCATCCCGGGGCCATCCTCGCCGTCGGCAACGCGCCCACGGCTCTGCTGACGATTGCAGAACAGATCGAAAGCGGCCTGCGGCCCGCACTGGTCATCGGTGTGCCGGTGGGCTTTGTGAACGTGGTGGAGAGCAAGGAACGGCTCTTCGCCGTCTGCGAAAAGCACGGCGTACCCGCCATCGTGGCGATGGGCCGCAAGGGCGGCAGCAACGTCGCTGCGGCCATCTGCAACGCCCTTATCTACTCCGCCGCCGAGATGCTCGACCCCTCGGCCCGGGGGTGGAAGTGAGCGATAAGTTTTGGAGGAGCGCAATGAACCCTACAAGAAAGACCGATGAAAGCTTTTACCGGCTGTTTTCCGCGTCTCACACCGTTTCAGAGCATCTGACCAAGCGGGAAGACAGCGAGCTGCGCGATAAATACGACCACAACGCGTTCTGCTATTACAGCCAGCCCTCGGCAGATGAAGTCCGGGCCGCGCTGGCCTACCAGAAAGAGCGGGGAGACACCTTCCTCAAGCTGGAAGGGTACGAGCCGCTGGCCGATGCATTCGGCATGGAGTGCGAAGAGACCCTGACGATGGTTCTGCCCCCGGAAACAGACATCCGGAGCTGGAAAACGAACCCGGACGTCTCGATCAAGGCCCCGGACGCAGACCAGCTGGAACAGCACGAACTGAAATACTACGGGCCGTTGTACGGGGAAGATTTCACCGTGCGGAACAACCGGCATCTCCGGGAAAAACTGACCTACCTCGGCGCGTATCTGGGCGGGAAGCTGGTGGGTGATTGCTATATTTTCGCATCCGATGGGTATGTCTGCATGGACGGCCTGCTGGTGGACGAGGATTTCCGGCACCAGTACATCGCCATGACCCTGATGAAGCATATTGCCGAAAAGGCGCAGGAGCGCGGAGAGATCCTGTATCTTCACGCTGACTCCGAGGATACACCGAAGGAACTGTATGCGAAGATGGGATTTCAGGCCGTTGACAAGCTCTATGAATATCTCTGCACCGATTTCTCGAAACTGAAAATATGAACGAATGCGCGCCGGATACGGCGATGGGCCTCCCTTCGTGGGAGGCTTTTCTTTTACACCGTCGCCAGCACGGCGAGGATGCTCTGCCAGCGCTTGTTCTCGACGGCGGGCGCACGGCGGACGGGCCGGGACTGTACAGGCTGAGGCCGCTGAGCCGTCTGGGGCAGGGAAGTGAAAAGCGCGGCCTGCCATGCGGCGGCAAGCTGCATGGCCTCCGGGCAGCTCTGCAGGGTGCGGCGCTCGGCCCCGGCGAGGTAGTCGCCCAGCCAGCAGAGGATGGCCGCGATGTTCAGCTGCTCTGCGGCGCGGGTGCTCCAATAGCTCCAATGGGCGGGACGGCCCACGAACCGCTCCACCGTGATGAGCGCACCCTCCCGGGCGGCAGAGGGGGCGACCGTTCCACAACCACCGGCAGTATGAGCCAGAACATCCAGAATGCGCGCCATCCGGCCGCTGTCGAGGGCGTCGTCCCGGACAAAAGCAGAGAAATCCGTCTGGGCCAGCAGACCGTCGGCGGTGGCGGGGAAGCGCCCCGTCAGCTCGCCCGAGGCGTTGTGGCAGCTCTGCCACCCTTTGCGGACGAGCTGGAAGTTCAGCTTCTGACGTCCCATCGTGGAATAGAACACCCGGGCCTTGCCGCTGACCGGCTCCTGCCGCAGCTCGAGATAAGCGTCTGCGCCTCCGAGGTCTTGGACCTTGACGCTGAGCACAAGGCGGTACTCAGGCTTCTGGCTGGACATGGCAAGATGCATCTCTTCAAAATAACGTGCGGCATCCATAGCGGTTCTCCTTCCTGTGGGCGCGGGGTGATGTGTAGGTATGCGGCCCTTCGTTGGTTGTAGTATATCATAAATTGCGCTAGAATACAACTATAAGTTTGCAAATAAACCAAAAAACTTTTTGACTTTCCCACAAAGCAAAACAAGATGGTTGTGAATGACAACAAAAATACGGGGCCGCTGGCAGCAGATACAACTGCACAGCGGTCCCGTACATTATTATGATTCAGTCGCCCAGCTCCCGTATCTCGTTCTGGATGAGTCGGCCTGCGGCCCGGGCCAGCTGGTCCATGCCCCGGATGCGGGCCATGTTCTTGCCGTAGATGCGGGAGGCGTCGGCGGCGCTGGCGTCTTCGCCCATAAAGACGGCGGAGACCCGCAGACCCTTCCGCTGCAGCGCCCGGACCTCGGCGGCGGCGTCCTCCACGCCCGCGCTGCCGCCGTAGTCGCGGCCCAGCGGGTCATCGGGAGAGGGTGGGATGCGGCGGCTGTCGTTGGGGGAGGCGTCCGTCAGGAGAATGAGCAGATGCCGCGCGGCGGGGCCGGGGTCGAAGTCGATGAGGTCGCCTGCGGCCCGCAGAGCCAGACCGTCCCGGTTCCAGCCCGAGGCGAAATACTGGCAGATGCCCTGTAAGCTCTTCTCCTTGAAGCCCTTGAGCACCCGCAGGACGGTGTAGCCCCGCAGGCTGGAAAAGCAGCTCACCCGCACCGGGATGCCGCAGGCTGCGAGGCTCTGGGCGAGGATAGAACCCTGTGCCGCGATGACCTCCTGACAGTGGAGGCGGGAAGCCGAAGCGTCCAGCAGCAGGTCAACGGTGAAGGACGGGTGGTTCTCTTCCTCGGCACAGCGGAACACCCGGTCGTCGTCCATGACGGTGCGCCAGACCCGCTCCGGGTCGAGATTGCCGTTGCGGGCGACCCGGGCGTTGGGCTGCTGGTGGACGAGGATGCAGTTCCGTATCTGCTCAGTCAGCCGCAGCACGACGCTGCGGTGAAGCTCGAGATTTTTCGAATAGTATGCCCGGTTCCGCTCAGCCTGAAGCTGGGCCTGTTCGGCCAGGTGCTTTGCCTCGGGGGTAGGGGCCTGCTCCGGGCTGGGGACGCCGGAGGCAAACCAGAGGTGACAGCCCAGATGCTCCCCGGTGCAAAGCTCCTGCTCGGCCTTCCGCAGCCGTTCGGGCGGATAGAGCGACCGGCCAAAGCAGCTTTCGATGTAGGCGCGGTCTTCCTCGGCGCGCTGGCGCAGGGTGATGTGGGCCAGCCGCTTGTCGGCGTGGATGCCGCTGCCGGAGGCGTCCACCGAGCCGGAATGCTCCACCGTGACCCGGTCGGTCTTTATCATCTGGGTGGGCATGGTGCGGGTCATGAGGGACGCCAGCAGGCCGTCCAGATGGAGATGCAGCCCGGCCTTCTGATGCACCGTGCCGTTGAACAGCTCGAATTTGGCGTAGACGGCCAGCAGCGCGGCCTTCAACTTGTCCGGCTTCGGGGGCGTCTCGGGACTGAGGGCGGCGTCGAGACCCTTTTCGTAGGGGGTCATGACCGGCGGTGTGCGCCCCTGCACGGCCCGCCAGCGCGCGGCCTGCATGGAGTAGACCAGCTGGTTCTTCGCCATCCACTCCTGCCGCGAGAGC
>OJSC01001511.1_pt1 | contig 23520 bp, 20 predicted proteins | sample 1599361 | NCBI WGS metagenome assembly OJSC01 (sample SAMN04168656, study PRJEB22393) | human gut metagenome | biome: human gut microbiome; feature: stool | host: Homo sapiens | collected 2014-03-17 | reverse complement strand
GCTGCAGGAAGGTGTTGATCTGCTCGGTCTGGGTGTTCTGGTCGTTCTTGCCGTCCATGATGGTGACGGAGTAGCCCATGTCCTTCAGGTACTCTTCCAGATCGGAGCGGTACAGGGTCATGAAGTTATCAGCAAACTGATAGATGCACACGCCGATGTTTGCGGAACCGTTGGTAGCAGCGGCAGAAGCAGCGGTGGAAGAAGCAACGCTGGAAGCAGCGGTGCTGGTGGAGGAAGAGCCGCCGCAAGCGGTCATAGCAGCGGTAGCACCCACAACAGCGGAAGCCTTCAGGAAGTCACGACGCGAAATCATTTTCATAATAATGTTCTCCTTCAATTCGTATCTCAGCATTTTCACAGGAGCAATCTTGCATGCACCTGTAATTCCTGTTCGTATTATACCCTTGCAGCACCCCACTGTTCAAGAGAACAAGTTCACAAGATTGAAGGAGTTCTTTTGTGCTATTTCAACAAATGCTTTTTGGGCTCGCCAATTTCTTTTCTCGAAACATCACAATTTTTCATACATTTGCAACCTCCCTACAAAAGCAAAAAAATTATGTCATTTTTCTCTCAAAAAGATTACAAAATGTTGCATCGTCCGGTTTTTGCAGCTTTTTCATTTCTTGTATATCTTGAAAAATATTTTCAGGAATAGTTCGTCCCTGTTCTTCCGCATTTTTTCGCTTCATTTCTGCAATTTTCTGAAAATCGTCTGTCATTCCCGGTTCCTGCCGCCCGCCTTTTGCAAAGAAAATGCCCGGAAGCTTTCCTAAGCCTCCGGGCATCCCGATCCGAGTATCTTTTACAGATGCAGCAGCATCTTTGCAATGTTGAAGTAGATCAGCAGCGTGGTGGTATCCACAATGGTGGTGATCAGGGGTGAAGCCATCACGGCCGGATCCACATGCAGCTTTTCTGCCGCCACCGGCAGAATGCCGCCGATGATCTGCGAGAGCAGGATGGTGCAGATCAAAGTCAGGCACACCACCAGCGCCACCGGAGCAGCGATGCGGTCAAACACCAGCAGCTTTACAAAGTTGCATACGGCCAGCGTGCCGCCGCACAGCAAGGCCACGCGGCTCTCGCGCCACAGGATGCGGGGCAGATCGTGGGGCTGGATATCGCCCACCGCCATGCCGCGGATGATGGTGGAGGTGCTCTGGCTGCCCGCGTTGCCGCCCGCATCGGTCAGCATGGGGATGTATGCAGTCAGCACGGTCACGGCGGCCAGTGCATCCTCGTAGCCGCGAATGACCAGACTGGAGAAGGTGGCGCTGATCATCAGGAACAGCAGCCACGGCGCACGGCTCTTATACAGATCCCACATGCTCTGCTTGAAGTAGGGCTTGTCGGAGGGGCCGATTGCGTTCATCTTTGCAATATCTTCGCTGGCCTCGTCCTGCAGGATGCTGATGGCATCGTCAATGGTCACGATGCCCACCAGCCGGTTCTCGGCGTCCACCACCGGAATAGCCAGAAAGCCGTATTTCTCGAACAGGTTGGAAACATCCTCCTGATCGGTGGTGGTGCTCACGCTGACCACATTGGAATCCATCAGGTCCTTGATAGGCTCTTCTGTGTTCTTTGCCAGCACCAGCGCCCGCAGGGACACCACGCCGATCAGCCTGCGGCTGTCATCGGTCACATAGCAGTTGTTGATGGTCTCCTTGTCAAAGCCATTCCTGCGGATGGCCTCCATAGCCTGTGCCACGGTCATGTCCGGCCGCAGCTCCATCAGCTCGGTGGTCATCACGCCGCCGGCCGAGTCCTCCGGGTACTTGAGCAGCTCGTTGATCATGCGGCGGGTGGTGGGGTCGGCCTGACCCAGAATGCGCTTGACCACGTTGGCAGGCATTTCCTCCACAAGGTCGGTGGCATCGTCCACGAACAGTTCGTCCACAACAGCCTTCAGCTCGGTATCGGTCAGGCCGTCGATCAGCTTCTGCTGGGTCTCAGGGGTCAGTTCGGTGAACACATCTGCGGCCAGATCCTTCGGGCACAGACGGAACAGCACCGGGAGCTTTTCTGCAGGCAGATCCTCAAATACCGCCGCAAGGTCGGGCGCGGGCAGAGTTTCCATCACATCCCGCAGGCTCTGGTATTTCTTGGCATCGTCCAGATTTGCCAGCATGGTCTTGAGGGTATCGATCGAGATTTCAGACATAAAAAAGCTGCCTCCTTTTCAGTGGCAGCTCTCGTTTCTTCTTTTCAGGGAACACAAACACGCACCGTGTGCATTCACACACAGCAGGGTCTGCGCAAAGCAGAAACGGCGGCTGCCATCATATAAAGTAATCGGGGAGAAAGACTGCTGCTACTGCCAGCAGGTTCCATGACAACCACCTCGTTTTCCTGTTGTAAAAAGACACTTTTTGCCTTTTCCGCCCATTACTTTACCACTGCTTTTTTGCCGCGTCAACCCTGCTTTTTAAATTTTTCCGTTTCTTTACAAAAAGTAAAAGTGCCCGATGACATTTTTCGTATCATCAGGCACTTTTATCCTGTCAGAGCATGTCCCGAGCGGGATGGAAGGCTCTTTGCTTACAGGGTCTCTACCGTATGAAACAATTCTTTTGCGGCTTCCACAGCATCCTTGCTGCCAAACACCACCCGCACGCCGTTTGCCATGGCGGCCCCCAGCTCTGCGGCCTGCTCCTTCAGCAGCGCGGCATCCACCGCACACAGGGCCTTGCGGTCTGCCGCCATCATTTCATCAGTGATGCCGCAGAAATACCGGCGGTCCGTCTCGCGGGCCTCAGCACGCGGCTTGCGAGGGGTGTCCAGCTTGGCCACAGTACCCACAATAAAATCGTTCAGGTCTTTTTCGGTGTACTCCCGTGCTGCCAGTTCTGCCGGACCTTTTGCAAAGGTGTCGTAGCTTTCCTTTACATGGGGGTCGCGGTAGGTGTACAGGTATTCCACGCCGTCCGAGGAGAGCATTCCGGTGCCGTAAGCGCCGCCCACCTCGCGGATGTTGTGCCACAGGTATTCGTAGCTCATCACGCGGGCCAGCGCCTTGCGGTCGCTGCGGCGCTCCATGGGCCATACCTGTACATCGTAGTTCACACCGCCGTCAATGATAAACGCTTCGTTCACCGGCGGTGTCAGCGGCTCCACATAGGGCTTTGCCGCAGCGCGGCCCTCGGCAGCAAAGCGGCTGTCCGGCAGCAGAGTGCGCAGCTTCGCAAGGGCATCCTCGCTGCCGTACAGGCTGACCGTCAGCTCCGCGTGCTGCAGCACCTCTGTGCGCAGGGCATCCAGCTTTTCACCCAGTGCTGCCCAATTGCCGCGCTCCTGCACGCCGCACAAGAACTTGTAATAGCTCACACCGCTGCAGCGTTCACTCACCGCACCGTCCACCGTGTAGTGGGCACTGGCGCGGGTGGCTGCGTATACATTGCCCTGCTGGATGAACTGCTGTTCCATGTTCAGCTTCTGCTGGCTCAGCACCCGTGCAAAAGCAGCTTCTGCCGCCGGGCCGGTAAGGATGGTATCATACAGCCATTCGCCGCCCAGCTCCACAGCCTTTTCCAGACTGCGTTCCAGCAGGCTCAGGCACAGGCTCAGCTTGGCATGGCAGGGTGCACCCTCCTGCCGCCCAGTCCAGATGTCCAGCTGGGTGCGGCTGTCGCCCAGCCATGTGCTGCGCAGAGTGTTCAGTTGCTGAGCGGTGTGTTCGGTGCTGTCCAGCTCGTCCAGCACATCGGTCAGCAGGTCCAGATACGGCATGTCCTCAGGCTTCACATTGCCAAGGTCATAGTAGAAGTTCAGGTACAGACTGCCTGCCGAAGGGTGATGCAGCAGCTGTGCCCCGGCCAGAAGTTCCCGCTCGCCTGGGGCCGTCCTTGCTCCGTCGCCAAGGTCGGCAACGGTCAGCGGGTGCTCCAGCACAAGCTTGCCGTCGGTGCGGATGGGTTCGCCCTCCTCTTTTTTAGGCAGGGTGGGCACCTGCACCACCTGCACCGGAGCCGGTGCAAACAGCTCACGCAGCAGCTCATCGAACCAGCCATCGGCCATCTTTTCCCGCAGGGAAGCAAACAGCCTGTCCGTGTGCAGCAGCAGGGCGGGGTCGCCGGTGTGCAGCCAGCCGGTAGAAGCGTTGATGGCATCCAGCACGCCGTCTGGCAGGGTGCCCGGGCGCTCCAGCGATGCAAACTCTGCTGCGTTCAGGGAAGCCAACAGCAGTTCCTGCGGGATGCCCTCGGCCAGAATGCCGTCCACCGCCTTGCGCACAGCGGCAGCAAACTTGCGGGCGCTCTCCTCGGTGGCACCGCGCAGCACCAGTTCCAGCACCGGCTGCAGGGTGCTGTCGTCAAAGCCAATGTCAATATCTGCGCCCAGCTTTTCGGCCAGCAGCGCCGCCTTCAGCGGGGAGTTATTGGTTCCAAGCAGGGCATCCAGCAGGATCTCCACGCCCAGCTGACGCTCCCGGTCTGCAAAGGCACCGGTGTACCATGCCAGAGCACACTGCACCTCGTCCGGCTCCGGGTTTTCGGTATAGTAGGGCAGTTCCACGCAGGCACCCGCCTGCTCGTGCTGCACGGTCAGCTGCGGACGGCTGGTGCCCTTGGGCATTTTGGAGAGATAATCCCTGTCCAGCAGTTCCAGCTTTTCAGCCATATCCATTTTGCCATAGAGGGTAATGCAGCAGTTGTCGGCGCTGTAGTGGCGGTGATATACCCGCTTATACTTTTCATAGGTCAACGCCGGGATGCTGGCCGGGTCGCCGCCGGAAACAAAGCCGTAGGCCGTATCCGGGAACATGGCCCGTTCCAGTGCATTTTCCAACTGAGCATCCGGTGCAGCCAGAGCGCCCTGCATCTCGTTGTACACCACTCCGCTCACGGTGCCGTCGGCACTGCGGTGCCAGCCCTCCTGCTCAAACACGCTCTTGTCCACCATAGCCAGCGGGCAGAACACCGCGTTCAGGTAGACATCCATCAGGTTTTTGAAGTCGGTCTCATTGGGCGTAGCGAACGGGTAGACCGTCTTATCCGGGAAGGTCATCGCATTCAGGAAAGATGCCATGCTGCTTTTGAGCAGCTGCAAGAACGGCGAGGTCACCGGGTATTTTTCGCTGCCTGCCAGCACCGAGTGCTCCAGAATGTGGAACACGCCGGTGTCATCGGACGGGAAGGTGCCAAAGCCGATGCCAAACGCCTTGTTGGTATCCTCATTTTCCACCAGCAGCACCGTGGCACCGCTCACATCGTGGGTAAGCACGGTCAGGGTTCCGTGCTGTTCAGGGCAGTCCTCGGTACGCACGAGGGTATAACCGGGAAATCGTTCCATTTCGTTTTCTCCTTTGTGGTTTTCAAGTCATTGCCTCTATTGTATCATTCGAGGGCAAAAAACACAATTACAGGTTTGTTAATTATAACCAGAAAGACAATTTAAAATGGCCTCCGTTACACTCTGGCCATATTCAGCGGAAATTTTATTTTTATTTCGCATTTGTCGCGGCCTGCGGGCCGCTCCAAACGCACTTTCACGAATAGAGTCGCTGCCGAAAACTGCATCTTTACTGCGTAATGGCAACAATATGTCGTTTGCCATTGTGCCCTTCCCGTGAAAAAGGAAACAAGCCGGCCCCGCAGGGCTGGCTTGTTTGCAAAATTATAAAATAATATTTCCTCTGATATTGCCAAAGCGAAAGCGTCGGCAATTTTAAATCGTATTTTTTACACCTGTTTTGCGCCCTCAGTCCGGCAGGACACCCGGAACAGCACAAAGCCCACTGCAAACAGCAGCGCCAGCATCCCAATGCCCACATTGGCGCTGCCGGTCAGCTGGCTGCCCACGCTCACGATCATGGTGCCAAGGAAGGACGCGCCCTTGCCGCAGATGTCGAACAGGCCAAAGTATTCGCCGGATTTTTCAGCCGGGATGATCTTGGCAAAGTGGCTGCGGCTCAGTGCCTGCACGCCGCCCTGGAACATGCCCACCAGCACGGCCAGTACCCAGAACTGCCACTGGCTGGTCAGGAAGAAGGCGAACACCGCAATACCGGTGTAGGCCGCGATGCAGACCGGGATAAGCTGGCTGGACGGGTATTTTGCACTCAGCCGACCAAAGATCAGCGCCGAAGGGAAGGCCACGATCTGCGTTACCAGCAGGGCCAGCAAAAGGCCGGTGGTCTCCAGTCCCAGTGCCGTGCCGTAGGCGGTGGCCATATCGATGATGGTATACACGCCGTCGATGTAGCAGAAGAAGGCCAGCAGGAACCAGAACACCTGCTTATCCTCGCGCAGATGCTTGAGGGTGTGGCCGATGCGCACAAAGCTCTGCCGGATGGCGTGCTGCTCTACCTCCACATAGTTGATCTGCTTATAGCTCCGCAGCAGCGGCAGGGTGGTGCCCAGCCACCACACAGCGGTGATGAGCAGCGCCACGGAAAGGGCGGTCATCTGGCTCAGGCCGATGGCCCCGCTGCCCAGCACCAGCGCCAGACACACCACAAAGGGCACGCAGCTGCCAATGTAGCCCCATGCATAGCCTTGCGAAGACACAACATCCATGCGTTCCGGGGTGGTCACATCGCCCAGCATGGAATCGTAGAACACCAGACTGCCCGAAAAGCCGATCTTTGCAAGGATGAAGATGATCAGGAACGGCAGCCATGTAGTGGCAAGGCCCATAGCACAGCAGCCTGCCACGCCCACGAACAGACAGAGCATGAAGATGGGCTTTTTAAAGCCTCTGGTATCGGCCAGCGTGCCCAAAATCGGCCCCAGCACTGCCGTGATCACCGTGACCACCGAGCTTGCATAGCCCCAGTAGGCCAGATAGTTCACCGGACTCAATCCCCCGGCCTCGGCCAGCGCATTAAAGAAAATGGGCACCAGTGTGGCGATCATCAGCACAAAGGCCGAGTTGCCCACATCGTACAGGATCCACGCGCGCTCCAGCGGTGTCACCTTGAATTTTTCATGTTTCATCTTGTTTCCTCTCGCACCGCCGGGCGGTGCCCCCCTCTTTTTAGATTTCACCATTTAAAATGGCCGCCGCTCACGCTCTGGCCATCTTCAGCGGAAATTTTATTTTTATCTTCGTGTTTGTCGCGCTCTGCGGAGCGCTCCAAACACATTTTCACCAAAAGGGTCGTAGCGGGAAACAGCATCTTTCCCTGCTGGGCTGCATCAACTTGCTCAGAACTCCCCAAATGTATGGTCGTAGGCCTTATCCAGCGGCTCATCGGTATCCAGCTTTGCCACAAACTCCAGGATCAGCGTTTCTGCCAGCGGAAGCGCCTGCGCATACAGTTCTTCCAGCCGCTTGCCGCTCTCCACGCACTTCGGGTTCGGCTGCGGATCTGCCACAAGGCCGTGCAGCATGTCGTATTTGCCCACCACCTTCATGCCGGTCAGCACCACCCAGCGCTTGACAGGATTGGATGCCTGCAGCAGCCTGTGCACTGAGATCATGCCCTTGAGCGAGTCCAGCGCCACCTGCTCCGAGATGCCCTCGTAAAAGGGCGCGATCGCCTTTGCATTCTGTTCCGACGGGTGGATATGGCTGGCTGTGAAAAACTTCAGCGGGTCGTATCCGTCCCGGCGCAGCAGCATGTTGTCAAACTCGGTCTCGATCTCGCAGTGGGTCACGCCGCTTTCCCGGGTGAACTGCTCCACATACGGGTGGCAGGTGCTGTCCAGCGCAAAGTGGCAGACAAAACCCAGTGCATAGGCCAGCGCAGCATCCCGGTCTGCCTCGCAGTGCACCACCCTGCGCGCCCGGTCAAAAAAGACCCGCCCCGGCTCCTCGTGCATGGCATTGCCCAATGCACCCACCGGGTTGGACTTGGCAGCATGGTAATAAAACAGCAGGTCCGGCCCGTGCAGGCCGATATCGTAAAGCTCACGGTTCTGTTCCAGCTGAGCACGCAGTTCATCCGGCAGATGTTCCAGCACATTGGTGCCAAAGCGGCGGTGCGCATAAGTTGACGGCATGGCAGATTCCTCTCTTTCTCTCCGACAGGGTGCACAAAACGTCCCCCGGTTTTTGCGTTCTGTTTCAGTATAGCAGAAAGTTTCCCGACCTTCTACCCTTTTACGTCTGATTTTGGTAAAAAATTTGAATTATTTTGTGTTTTCGGCCAGTGGGCAGGCCGCGCAGCAAAAAAGGCACAGCCATCTGCAGACAGCTGTGCCTTTTCCCTTAAAATTCAGACTTTTTCGTAGCCCTGCGGCATCTCGTTCTTCCGGTTGCGGTCCATCAGGGTGCGCAGCGCATCGCTGGCGCTCATGCCCTCCTTCACGATGGCATTCACCGTCTGCACAATGGGCATTTCCACATTGTACTTTGCGGCCAGCTCCATGGCGGCAGGCAGTGCATTGATGCCCTCCACCACCATGCCGACTTCTTTGACTGCCTGCTCCGGGCTTTTGCCCTTGCCGATCAGAATGCCCGCACGATTGTTGCGGCTGTGCATACTGGTCGCCGTCACGATCAGGTCGCCGATACCGGCCAGACCCGCAAAGGTGTGGATGTTGCAGCCCATGGCCACGCCCAGCCGGGCGATCTCGGCAATGCCGCGGGTGATGAGGGCTGCGCGGGCGTTGTCGCCGTAGCCAAGGCCGGTGGAGATGCCAACACCCAGCGCAATCACATTCTTCAGCGCGCCGCTCAGCTCCACGCCCTTGATGTCGGCGTTGGTGTACACACGCATACAGGTGTTGCTGAACACATCCTGCACATACTCGGCAGCGGCTTCATCCGGGCAGGCCGAAACGATGGTGGTGGGCATGTCCAGCGCCACCTCTTCGGCGTGGGTGGGGCCGGAGAGCGCTACCAGCTTTACCCCTTTGGGGCCGCCCTCACGGTTCAGCTCGTCGGCGATGACCTCGGTCATGGTATATAAGGTGTCCGGCTCCATGCCCTTGGCAACGTCCACAAGGATCTGGCCGTCCGGGATGTAAGGCCGGGCCTTGGCCGTGGTGGAGCGCACAAATACCGACGGCACTGCAAACAGCAGCACATCCTTGCCGGTGCACACTTCCTCAATGCTCTTGGTAAACTGCAGCTCTTCCGGGATCTTCATGCCCGGCAGATTGGGGTGCACCCGCGTAGCGGAAAGGTTCTCCACCTCAGCCGGAAGCGCCGACCACACCTGCACATCATTGCCGCTGACACACAGCATCCGTGCCAGAGCCATGCCCCAGGTACCTGCACCCAGAACGCCAATTTTTTTCTTCGTCACGTTCGTGTCCTCCGTGTCTGCACCGCGCAAAGGGCACTGCACCCTCTGCGGTGAATTTGCGCCTGTGCCGGGCCAAGCCCGGTGCGCGTTGTTATGTTCATTGTACACGAAAGCCGGTGCGCCGTCAACCGCTTGCCGCATTGCACAAAGTTTTCCAGATGGGTCGTCCGTTTTTGTACACATCACGCGTTTTGAGCAAACCGTTTGCACTCCATCCGGATTCATGCTATAGTATTCTGGTAGGTTTTGTAGGAATTTTAGAAAAAGCCCTTGACTTCAAGCGCACTCCAAGCCTTATAATACCTTTGTTCTTACGATTTACAAAGTATTTGAATACCATTCTGAGGGAACATTTTTCATGTTTGAAGCATTTCTTTCCAACCGTACGGTCAGCGTGCTGGCGGAGGCCCTGCCCCGTATCCTTACGGCAGGCCTTACCATGACCATCCCGCTCACGCTGGTCTCCTTCTTTTTTGCCATGATCATTGCCGTGGCCGTTGCGCTGGTGCAGTACGCCAATGTGCCGGTGCTGCGGCAGATCGCACGGTTCTACATCTGGGTCATCCGCGGCACGCCGCTGCTGGTGCAGCTGTTCATCATCTTTTATGGTCTGCCCAGCGTGGGCATCATGCTGGACGCTTTCCCTGCTGCGGTCATCGCCTTTGCCTTCAACGAGGGTGCCTACTGCGCCGAGACCATGCGCGGCGCGCTGGAAAGCGTGCCCCAGGGCCAGCTGGAGGCCGGTTCCTGCGTGGGCATGACCTGGGCCCAGATCATGCGCCGCATCGTGCTGCCGCAGGCCCTGCGCACCGCCGTGCCCGCCCTCTCCAACTCCCTCATCGGCATGATCAAGGACACCTCGCTGGCGTCCAACATCACGGTGGCGGAGCTGTTCATGGCAGGCCAGCGGGTGGCCGCCCGCACCTATATCTTCCTGCCCATCTACTGCGAGGTCGCCGTGGTCTACCTGCTGTTCTGCACCGTCATCACCAAGCTGCAGAGCCTGCTGGAGCGCCAGCTGAACGCCCGCGGCTTCCAGTGAGAAAGGAGTGGAGCGTATGGCCATGTTAGAAGTGCGGGATCTCCGCAAATCGTTTTATACTTACGCAAAACCCGGCCTGCAGGCCGGCATCTTCCACAAGCCCGGGGCCCGCAAGGTCGTCAGCCAGCTGGATGTCCTCAAGGGCGTGGACCTCACCGTCAACAAGGGCGATGTCGTCGCCATCCTGGGCCCCAGCGGCTCGGGCAAGACTACGTTCCTGCGCTGCCTCAACTTTTTGGAAACAACCGACAGCGGCACCCTAATCTTTGACGGCGAGCAGTTTGACCTGGGTAAGATCACCAAGGCCGACATTGCCCGCCTGCGCAAAAAGACGGCGTTCGTCTTCCAGAATTACAATCTTTTCCGGAACAAGACCGCCCTGCAGAACGTCACCGAGGGCCTTGTCATCGCCCGCAAGATGCCCAAAGCCCAGGCCGACGCCATCGGGATGAAGATGCTGGAAAAAGTCGGCCTGGCCGACCGAGCCGATTCCTACCCCCGCCAGCTCTCCGGCGGCCAGCAGCAGCGGGTGGCCATTGCCCGTGCTCTTGCCACCGACCCGGAAATTCTTTATTTTGATGAGCCCACCTCCGCCCTGGACCCGGAGCTGACCGGTGAGGTGCTGGCCGTTATGCGGCAGCTGGCCGAAGAGGGCATGACCATGCTGGTGGTCACCCATGAGATGGGCTTTGCCCGCGGCGTCTCCTCCAAGACGGTCTTCATGGAAAACGGCGTGGTGGTGGAGGCCGCTCCCTCGCAGGAGTTCTTCGCCCACCCCAAAGAAGAACGCACCAGAGAATTTTTACGCAAAATTGAACAGACCAACTGAAAGGAATCCAACCATGAAAAGAAGAACCTTTATCTCCCTGATGAGCGTAATGGCAGCGGCAGGCGTGCTGAGCCTGAGCGGCTGCTCTTCCTCCCATAACACCGCGGCTTCCACCGCTGGCACTGCCGCCTCCAGTGCTGCCTCCGCGGGCGGCGACCTGCTCTCCACCATCCAGAACCGCGGTACCCTCATCGTGGCGCTGGAAGGCGCATGGCAGCCCTGGAGCTTCCACGACGCGGACGACACGCTGGTGGGCTACGACGTGGAAGTCTCCCGCGCCATTGCCGAGAAGCTGGGCGTGGAGCCGGAATATGTGGAGAGCGATTGGGACAGCCTGTTTGCCGGCATGGACGCTGGCCGTTATGACATGGTCTGCAACGGCGTGGAGGTCACCGAGGAACGCTCCAAGACCTACGATTTCACCACGCCTTACGGCTACATCCACACCGCGCTCGCCGTCAAGAAAGACAACGACAGCATTACCAGCTTTGAGGACCTGGACGGCAAGACCACGGCCAACAGCCTGGCCTCCACCTACATGGAGCTGGCCGAGAGCTACGGCGCGACCGTGCAGGGCATCGACACGCTGGAAGAGACCATCCAGCTGCTGACCGCTGGCCGCATCGACGCCACCCTGAACGCCAACGTCTCCTTCTACGACTACCTGAACGTCCATCCGGACGCCGACTTCAAGCTGGTCGCCCAGACCGAAGATGCTTCTCACGTGGCGATCCCTATCGTCAAGAGCGAAGACTCTTCCTTCCTCGACGCCCTCAACAGCGCCATCGACGAGCTGCGCGCTGACGGCACCCTCAAGGAGCTGGGTGAAAAATATTTCGGTCAGGATATTTCTTCCGAGAATTAACTTTTTGTTTAGCCGCTGTCTGAGCATCGGAAGTGCATCATGGTCTATCCCGTAGGCGAAACCGCAAAGCTTCTGGGAGTCGTCAAAAATATCCGGGAAGAAGATGTCCCCGAGCGCTTCTGTGCCGAACTGCGCGGTGTCCCGGAAAGCAAATAAGAATATCGACGAAGGGGGCAGGTGCCATGCAGCACCTGCCCCCTTTTTGTTATAAATATCTTCCGGTAATACTCTCCGGATTTTCCTGGATCTCCTCCGGCGTGCCTGTTGCCACGACGCGGCCGCCGCTCTCACCGCCGCCCGGCCCCATGTCGATGACATAGTCCGCGTTGCGGATGACATCAAGGTCGTGTTCGATGACAATGACCGTTGCGCCGTTGTCCAGCAGGGCTTGGAACACCCGCAGCAGCACCTGCACGTCCAGCGGGTGGAGGCCGATGCTGGGCTCATCGAAAACGAACACCGAGTCGGTCTGGGTGCGGCCGATCTCGCTGGCCAGCTTGAGGCGCTGGGCCTCGCCGCCGGAGAGGCTGGGCGTCTCTTCGCCCAGCGTCAGGTATCCCAGACCCAGCTGCTGCAATGTCTGCAGGCGCTGGCTCACTGTCTTCATCCCGCCGCAGAACGCAAGGGCGGAGTTGACGTCCATATCCATCAGCTGCGGCAGGGAGACGGCCTGCTCCGCCTCGTTGGTCAGCTTCACGCCGTAAGCCGCCCGCGCGTAGCGGGAACCCCGGCAGTCGGGGCAGACGATGTTCACATCCGGCAGGAACTGCACGTCCAGGCTCACCTCACCGGTGCCGTCGCAGCCGGGGCAGCGCAGACTGCCCGTGTTGTAGGAAAAATCGCTGGCCTTGAAGCCCTTTTGCCTGGCGTCCGGAGATTTGGCGTAGAGCTTCCGCAGCTCGTCGTGGACGCCCGCGTAGGTCGCCACGGTAGAGCGCACATTGATGCCGATGGGCGTCGCGTCGATGAGCTTGACGTGCGCGATGCCCTCGGCGCGGATCTCCCGGATATGTGCCGGGAGGGCGCTGCCGTTTATCTTTGCTTCCAGCGCCGGTACGAGGCTTTCCAGCACCATCGTCGTTTTGCCGGAGCCGGACACACCCGTTACCACGGTGAGCCGCCCCTTGGGAATGTCCAGCTCCAAAGGCTTGACCGTGTGGATGCTGCCGGTGGAGAGATGGATCCCCCCCTCTGCGAACATCTCCCCTGTCCCGGCACACCGGCGCAGCTTTGTCTCAGCTTTTCCGGAGAGGAACGGCCCGATCTGGGACTCCGGCTTTGCCTCCAGATCATCTATCGTCCCTTCGGCAATGACATGTCCACCCTTAGCTCCCGCTTCCGGCCCCATCTCGATCACCCAGTCGGCCTCTTTCAGGATCTGGGTGTCGTGGTCCACCAGAATGACCGAGTTGCCGTCGGCCACGAGGTCGTGCATCACACCGGTCAGACCCACGATGTTCGACGGATGCAGGCCGATGGACGGCTCATCCAGCACATAGAGCACGCCGGTGGTGCGGTTGCGGACGGCCCGGGCCAGCTGCATCCGCTGGCGCTCACCGGTGGAAAGGGTCGAGGCCGAGCGGTCAAGCGTCAGATAACCCAGACCTAAGTCCATCAGCCGCTTGGCGGTACTTTCGAATGCCTCGCAGATGCTCTCCGCCATCGGGCGCATCTCTTCCGGCAGGCTGCCCGGCACGCCCTTCACCCACTCCACGAGGGCTTCCAGCGTCATCTGGCAGGCTTCGTCCAGCGAGATGCCCCGCAGCTTCGGCGCACGCGCCGCCGCTGAGAGCCGTGAGCCGTGACACTCGGGGCAGACATCTTCCCGCAGGAACTTTTCGACCCGCTTCATGCCCTTGTCATCCTTGACCTTTGCAAGAGCATTTTCTACGGTGTAGACGGCATTGTAATAGGTAAAGTCCAGCTCGCCGGCCTGGTTCGAGTTCCTGGCGTGGTAAAAGATATGCTTTTTCTCTGCCGGGCCGTGGTAGACGATGTCCTTTTCCTGTTCGGTCAGGTCGCGGAACGGCACATCCGTCCTCACGCCCATCTCCCGGCAGACGTCTGTCATCAGCGACCACATCAGGCTGTTCCACGGGGCCACTGCGCCGCCGTCGATGGTCAGTGAGTCGTCCGGCACCAGCGACGCGATGTCCACCGTCCGGACGCTGCCTGTGCCGCCGCACTTCTGGCAGGCACCTTGAGAGTTGAAAGCCAGCTCCTCCGCCGACGGCGCATAGAAATGCGCACCGCACTCCGGGCAGACCAGCTCCTTGCCCGCCGCGACAGCCAGCGTCGGCGGGATGTAATGCCCGTTCGGGCAGCGGTGGCTTGCGAGGCGGGAGTACATGAGCCGCAGGCTGTTCAAAAGCTCCGTGCCGGTGCCGAAGGTGCTGCGGATGCCCGGCACGCCCGGCCTCTGGTGCAGCGCCAGCGCCGCCGGGACATACAGCACCTCTTCCACCGAGGCTTTCGAAGCCTGGGTCATCCGGCGGCGGGTGTAGGTGGACAGCGCCTCCAGATACCGGCGGGAGCCTTCGGCATACAGCACCCCCAGCGCCAGCGAGGATTTGCCCGACCCCGACACGCCCGCAATGCCCACGATCTTGTTCAGCGGGATGTCCACGTCGATGTTTTTCAGGTTGTGTACCTTTGCCCCGCGCACGAGCATTTTGTCTATCATTCTGTTTTTCCTTCCCTTTGGCCTTTTTGCGCCAGATGGATTCGATGAGGCCCGGGCCTCTGTAGGCCGCGGCTTTCCGGTATGGGACAACGACAAATCATTTTATTGGGATATGAAAGAGACGCCCTCCGCCTGCTTCGGCGCTGCCGGATAGCCCTGTTCTGCTTTCGTCAGCATCTGCTGGAACTTCCGGGCCGCCGTGTTCAGCGGGCGGTGATGGTCGTAGATGAGGCAGATAGAGCGGGAGGGAATGATCTCCTGCAGATGCAGCTCGACAAGCTCGCCGCGGGCCAGACGTTCTTTTGCCATTGGTTCCGGCACGAAGGCGAGGCCCAGCTCACTTTTCACCAGCGTGAGCATCTGGTCGGTGGTGGCGGCCTCGGTGTCGGGCCGGAGCACGGCGTCGTGGTCGAGGAAGAACTGCCGGTAGAAGCTCCGGGTCATGCTCTCATCGCCGAGAGAGATGAGCGGATAGCAGCTCAGTTCCTTCAGCGTCAGACGCCGGCTGGCCAGAGCAGTGAAGGTCTTTCCGCCCACCAGCACCTCATAAAACGGTCTCAGTTCCACCATCTTCAGGCCCTGTTCCACCTCTGCCGGGGTGGAGATGACGGCAAAATCCACTTCTCCGTTCTTCACAGCCTGCACTGCCTGGGGCGTGGAGTGGTTCGAGATGCGCAGCCGGATGCCGGGATACTCGGTGTGGAACGTCCGCAGCTTCTCGGCCAGATAGATGTTCAGCGCCGTCTCCGTCGCGCTGATGCTGATGGAGCCGTGCTCGAGGGTGGCGCTGGCGCTCAGTTCTTCCTCCGCGTCCTGTATCTGCACTGCCGCCGAGGCGATGCGGGAGTAGAGCATCTCGCCCTCCGGCGTCAGGGTGACGCCCCGGTTGGAGCGGGTAAAGAGCACACAGTTCAGCTGGCTTTCCAGCCGGTTCATCGAGTGGGTGATGTTGGGCTGGTTGTTGCCCAGCACCCGCGCCGCCTTCGTAAAGTTCTGATACTTCGCCACATAATAGAAAATTTTGTAGTATTCCCAATCGACGTACATGGGAGCCATCCCCTCTTTCATACCAGAATCACATTTTTACTTCTCCCCCACCAGCGCCACGGCAGCATCATTGACATTCGTGCCAGTAGCGCCGGTGATGATCAGGCCGTCCACCGCTTCCAGTGCATGGTAGGCGTCGTTGTTCTGCAGGGTGTCGAACACATTCCAGCCCTTGGCGGTCAGTGCGGAGAGGGTGTCACCATCCACATAGCCGCCGGCAGCATCGGTGGGGCCGTCGGTGCCGTCACTGCCCACCGAGAACACTGCTGCATCCATCCCGGCCACTGCCGGAGCCGCTGCAAGGGCAAGCTCCTGATTCCGTCCGCCGAGGCCCTTGCCCGTCAGGTGGACGACCGTCTCGCCGCCTGCGATGTAGGCCAGCTTTTTTCCCTGCCCCGCGTGGGTCCGGACGATGGAGCCAAGGAAGCTGCCCGCCTCCCGGGCTTCACAGCAGAGCTGGTCGGTCAGCAGGACGGGCTCATAGCCAAGCTCCCGGCAGGCGGCAGCGGCGGCGGTGCAAAGCTCCCGCACACTGCCGGTGATCCGGGTCGTCACGTTGTCCAGCATCTTGGGCGTTTCCTGCGCCAGAAGAGCTTTTGCCTGTTCCGAGAGCTTCAGGTGATACTTCTCCGCAATGGCAAGCGCCTGTGCGCAGGTAGAGGTGTCCGGCACCGCCGGGCCGCTGGCGATCATATCCAGCGGGTCGCCCAGAATATCGCTCAGCACGATGCTGAACACCTGAGCCGGGGCGCATGCCTGCGCGAACCGCCCGCCCTTGACGCCCGAAAGCCGTTTGCGGATGGTGTTCATCTCCACGATATCGGCACCGCTGGCAAGAAGCTGGCCGGTGATGTCCTGCAATTCTGTGCCGGGGAGCAGCGGCTTTTCAAACAATGCACTTCCTCCGCCGGAGAGCAGAAACAGCACGGTATCCTCCGCTGTCAGCCCCTGCACCAGCTCCAATGCCTTCTCGGTGGCCGCAAAGCTGTTCTCGTCCGGCACCGGATGGCCCGCTTCATAACAATTTACGCCCAGAATTTCGCCCTTGACATGCCCGTATTTGGTCACGACCACGCCGCCGTCCACACGGCCCAGCGCTTCCACTGCCGCGTGTGCCATCTGCCATGCGGCCTTGCCCGCTGCCACCAGCAGCACCCTGCCGCCCTTGGGCGCAAAGGCTTTCAGCGCGCGGCGGACAGCTTCGTCCGGCAGGACGGCGTTCAGGCTGGATGCGATGATGGCATCGGCATCCTTTCGCAGAGTCAGATTCATGAAACAGACCTCCTTGTGGGATATGATCTACAGCAGACCGGCTTCGGGCATGGTTTTTCCAAAGCCCCGCCTGGCCGGGCCGTCCGGAATCATTATACAACAAGACCGGCGTTTCGGGAATACTTTCGGCAATGGTTTTGAAATTGCTGTACAGCTCGACATCACGGACTGCGCCTTTCTTAGTTGGGTCTTGTATCTGATTTTTATACCCGCTCTCTATGAAATGCCAGGATCTTGTTTACAAACATCCCCCATGCAGCCGCCGGATCACCTTAAATGCGACCTCATGTTCTGTTGTCAGCAGAAGATCCCGCCCGCCGGGGTAAGCACATTTGCCATCTCGTTTTCCTGCACGACGGTGGACAGATACCCGCTGTGGCAGTGGTATCGCAGTAAACCGACCCGGCTGAGATACCGCAGCACGGCAGCCACCATGGCACAGGCCTTTTCTCCCTCACCAAAACGAAATCCTCTGATTTTGAACTTCTGGCGGTAGGGCGTTTCCAACTCATAAAGCGTTTCTTCCCTCATTTCTGGAATCCTCCTGTCAGGATGCGGGCCAGCAGACTGCCCGGATAGACCATGGGATATTCCCGCAGGGTAAAAAGCAGACCGTCTGCCGGAACCATCAAGGTCTGCCGTGCTTTCTTATGATAAGGTCCCGGACGTTTTTTGTTGCAATAGAGGTGTTCCTTTCTTGGCAAGTATGGTATATTTATCTTGACCAATAAGACCCAATTTGGAGGCAGCATCAGAAATGACAGAACGAGAGAAAATGATAAATGGCGCGCTATACGATCCATCCGATCCGGAACTGGAGCAATTACGCCTGAATGCACGCAAATTGGCAAGAAAGTACAACCGGACGGATGAGGACCAACCGGAAGAACAAGCCGAAATTCTGCGAAAATTATTACCTGCAACAAAACAGTTTCCGTATTTGCAGGCACCGGTCTACTTTGATTATGGCTGCAATACCTTCTTTGGAAAGTACAGCTTTGTCAACTTTAATTTCACCTGCTTAGATGTATGTGAAGTCCATATCGGGGACAATGTGATGATCGGGCCAAATGTCACATTGGCAACTCCCATGCATCCGCTTTTGCCGGAAGAACGGAATATCCAGAAGCGAGAAGATGGAAGCATTTATAATCTGGAATATGCCAAACCCATCACCATAAAGGATAATTGCTGGTTGGCATCCAACGTAGTGGTTTGTGGCGGCGTTACCATCGGAGAAGGCTGTGTGATCGGAGCAGGAAGTGTTGTGACAAGAGACATCCCACCCTATAGTCTGGCTGCCGGAAATCCCTGCCGGGTCATCCGCCAGATAACCGAGAAGGACCATATGGAAGCTGCAGCTTGCCGGGAATAAGGCAAGCGATCCCCCAGGAAAACGCTCCGGCTGCAAAGCAGAGCGCCTAGAACCAATACAAAAACACAGCCCCGTTCTGGTGAAGTGATCTGCTACCCCTGGAGTAGACAGAGTAAAAACAAAACTCTGAATACTCTGGGGGTATTTTCATGTCAAAGACGGCGAAGATGCCCTGAAAGACCGGCGAGGACGGCACAAGAAGGATTATAAACCGCAGACGGAAGAAGAACGGTCACGGATCTGCTGCCTGCAATACGCAGGCACAATACCCCGGTTCCGGCTGGTAGCAATGGATCGTAAGGTATTCGTCCACCTCAGGGCTGTAATCGTGAAGGATGTGCTTTGTTCCGTTCAACGCCACATCTTTAATGCCTAAAGTTCAGAAGTCGTTGACTTTCGGGCATTTCCTGTGTATTCTGTAACATAGAAGGTTAAATGGTTTTTCACAAGATGCATAAAGCACATCCTCTTCCTGCGTATCTATAAGCCTGACTGGAATGCCCTGAGCAGCTGGCAGCCGCCCACGGTCTGTGTAAAATAAACCCAGATATAAAGGAGGCAACCCACCATGAAGATGACCCGCAGAAACTTTCTTTCCACTTCAGCGGTTGCGGCGTTCGCCTGCGGCGCATCCCTGACCGCGCACGCAGCAGGCAGTACCGATGAAAACAGTCTGAACTTTATCACAGATATTTTCAAGGACTCTCCCCAACCGGGCGAGATCGAAGATGCAACGGCGATCACGGCAGAAAAGAACGCCGAATGGTATGAAAAGCTGGATTTTTCAGACCGGCGGGAGTTTGCCAACGCAGAACGCGGCTGGCTGGACAATGCGGAAGGTAAGATCATCTACGCCGAGGATGGCAAATTTGCATGGGATCTGCAGAGCTACGGCGATTTGAACCGGGATGCTCCGGACACTGTAAACCCCAGTCTGTGGCGGAATACCCAACTCAACGCCAAAGCCGGTCTGTTTGAAGTATGTGATGGCATCTATCAGGTGCGCGGCTTTGATATGGCCAATGCGACCTTCATCCGCACCAACAACGGCTGGATCATTTTTGATGTCCTGATGTGCAAAGAAAATATGCAGGCAGCAAAAGCGCTGATGGAAAACCGGTTCGGACCGCTGGATGTCAAAGCTGTGCTGTACAGTCATAGCCATGTGGATCACTTTGGCGGCGCAGAGGGTGCGATCGACCGGAACAATGTAGCGGACCCCAGCCTTTCCGTCGACAAACAGCTTGCCTCGGGCAAAACGGTCATCCTTGCACCGAAAGGATTTTTGAAACACGCCATCCGCGAAAACGTCTATGCCGGCATCGCAATGGCCCGGCGTGCGCAGTATCAGTATGGTACGGTGCTGGAAAAAGGGGAGAAAGGAGCACTCTCCATCGGCATCGGCATGGGACAGTCTACCGGTCATGTGAGCCTTATTGCACCGACCTATGAGATCGGGGAAGATGTTCCGAAGCTGACCATCGACGGGCTGGAGATCGAATTCCAGCTGACCCCCGGCACCGAAGCCCCTGCCGAGATGAACGCCTATTTCCCGAAATACCGTGCCCTCTGGATGGCGGAAAACTGCACCGGTACGCTGCATAATCTGTACACCCTGCGTGGCGCAGAGGTGCGCGATGCCAACGATTGGGCGAAGTATATCATCGAGGCAGATCAACGCTTCTGCAGCAAGACCGATGTGGTGTTCCAGAGCCACAACTGGCCGCACTGGGGCGAGGAGATCCATGAATATCTGCTGAACACGGCAGCCATCTATAAGTTTATCCACGACCAGACCCTGCATTACATGAACCAGGGCTATACCTCCAACGAGATCGCCGCCATGATCTCGCTGCCGGATGCCCTCGAAAAAGTCTGGTATACCCGCCAGTATTACGGCACGCTGCCGCATAACGCCAAAGCCATCTACCAGAAGTATCTGGGCTGGTACGATGCGAACCCGGTCAACCTGGACCCGCTCCCGCCCAGCGATGCCGCTAAGAAGCTTGTAGAATATCTGGGCAGCACGGAGCTGGTGCTCTGCAAGGCAAAAAAGGACTATGCAAGGGGCGAATATCAGTGGGTGGCACAGATCACCAAGGAGCTGGTCTTTGCAGACCCGTCCAACCAGAAGGCACGCAACCTGTGTGCCGATGCGCTGGAGCAGTTGGGTTATCAGGCGGAATCCGGTGCGTGGCGCAACGCCTACCTGATGGGTGCGGCGGAACTGCGGAACGGCAATCTGTCTGGGCGGGCCCGCACGGCGAATGGTCTCACCAACAGTATGCGAGCAATGACGGTTTCCATGCTGTTGGATTATATCGCCATCCTGACGGATGCCAACGCTGCACAGAATGATGACCTGACCTTGAATCTGACCGTAACGGATGAGAATGAACAGTTCTATGTAACCCGTAAGAATGGCGTCCTGCTGTCTTACCCCGGTGAGAACCATCCGGATGCGCAGGCTTCCGTCACCTGCAAGCGTCTGCAGCTCTTTGCATTGATGACAGGTCAGCAGGCCGGGCAGGTACAGATCAGCGGAGATCCCACTGTCCTGAAACGCCTGCTGGCATATGCGTCCAAGTTTGAAAAAACCTTCAATGTCATTGAACCGTAAAAACGATTCGGAATTTCAATTTTTTCAAAAATATCTCTGGGGCTTTGATATTAAGCTCTGTCAAGAGGGCTGGCACCGTCCAGCCCTCTCTCTTTTTGCAAAAGTTTCCCTCGCTTTTTCTTGCGCCCTGCCGAAAATATCGTGTTTTCAAAACTTTTTGTTGACACCACTCGATTTTTGTGGCAGCCTATCCCAACGATTTATGGCAATTCAACTTTTTAATGCAACAGCAACATCGTTGAATTGCATATCACAGAGATGCCGTTTCGGACAAGGCCGTTGGCAACATCCAGCAGCACAACGAGCGCGAAAAGGACAGCTATCGGAACCCCGACATTATCAAAGTTCAGCGGGAGCAGGAACGACTAGATACCCTGACCGCCCAAGCCGACCAGCAGAAGCAGTCGCTTGCCCAAACCAACGCCGTTCTTTCCAAAAAAGAACAGGAGCTTGCTGCTGTTCAGAAAAAGTCCACTTTTACCAAGAACGCTCTTATCCATGCACGGGATGTTGCCAATCTGGGCAAAAAGACCCTGCTTGGCAACTATTCGCTGACCGAAGAAGAATTCTCCAAGCTGAAAAAACAGGCAGACCATGGCTATATGGTGGATGTGGAAAACCGTCAGCTCAAACAGCAGTTGTCCGCTGCACAACAAAATTCTATCAACTGGCAAACCCGCTACCGTAACCTGCAGAACAAGGTTCAGCCTTATCTGGACGCTATGCGCCACGCCCCGGAACGTGTGCGCAATTTTTTTGAGAATCTTTTGGCGCAGAAGCCGGAACGGACGGCAGATGCACCGTCCAAAGCCAGCCCCCAGAAGAACGCCGAACTTTAATGTTATCTGGATGTAAAAAAGGAGACTTGCCTATGATGAATGACCGCACTTTCCCTATTTCCAGCAATACCACCTCTGTGAAATCTGAAGATTATACGAATAAGTCCTTGCAAAAGGACTCGAACCCGGTTACAATGAAAGCGTCCAAATCCCCTGCCACAGAATCTTCTGACCAGACCAAAGCAGCCAAGCACGAACCCCTTGTTTACCGGGTAGAGGAGATTGCCCAGCTTTTGGCGATTTCTCCCCGTGCGGCGTACAACCTGTGCAACACCACGAAGGATTTCCGGGTGCTTCGCATCGGCACCAGCATCCGGGTAAACAAGCAGAGCTTCGACAACTGGTTTGCGGCGGTCTGAGGGAGGTAATCTATGGCATCTATTCTGAAGCGCGGAGATTCCTACTCCGTCCGTTACAAGTACAAAGACCATTCCGGCAAACCCTGCGAGGGATGGGAAAGTTTCAAGACCAGGAAGGAGGCGCAGGAGCGAAAGATCACGGTCGAGAAAGAACTGCTGGACGGCACGTTCCTCGTCCCCGATACCATGACGGTGGAGGAAATGCTGTACAAGTGGATTCCGATCCAGTCCACCAAGCACAAATGGTCACCCAAGACCTACACTCAGTCGGTGGCGATGGTGCAGAACCTTATCGTCCCCTATATCGGGAAACGGAAGGTGCAGGAACTGCGCACTTACGACATCGAGAAGTTCTATGCTACCCTTGCCAAGACCCCCTGCGGGCAGTATGTGCACGGTGTGAAACAGAAGCTTTCCGACAAGCAAAAGAAGCGGCTGCTGTCCAGCACCTCTATCCACGAAGTCCACACGCTGCTCAAGACCGCATTTTCCTATGCGGTAGAATGGGACTTGATCCACAAGATTCCCCTGCCCCGTGATGCCCCCAAGGTCAACATCGAGGAACGCACCATCTGGGACGAGAAAACCATGCTGGCAGCGTTGCAGACCATCGAGAACCCTGCCCTGCATCTGGCGGTGCACATGAGCATGATCCTTTCGCTCCGTGAGGGCGAAATTCTCGGCTTGCAGCCGAGTGATCTGGATTTCGATGCCGCTGATGGGCGCGGCACCATCCCAGTCAGCAAGACCATACAGCGAGCCAACAAGGATGCTCTGGAAAAGCTTGACCCCAAGCAGGTCTACTACACCTTCCCAGACAGGCGCGAGGGCAGCAAGTCCTCTCTCATCCTAAAAAAGCCCAAGACCAAGAAGTCAAATCGTATCCTGTATATGACCAAACCTCTGAAAGAGGAACTTCAAGCATGGCTTGAAAAGCTCAAGCAGGACGAGCAGAGCGCCCCGGAGAAGTACAGCAACTGCGGACAGCTGTTCCGGCTCCCGGACGGTCTGCCCATCGCACCGGAGCTGCTGACGAAATGGTACCGTCTGTGGAGAGCGGAGCACCCGGAGTTTGAACAGATCGTGTTCCATGGTCTGCGGCACTCCAGTGCCACCTATCAGCTCTTGCAGTCGGACGGCGACTTCAAGTCGGTGCAGGGCAATACAGGTCACGCCACCGCATCTGTCCTGATGGACACCTACGCCCACACGCAGGACAAGCCCCGGCTGGAACTGACCGAGAAGATCGAAGCGAACTTCTATTCCCAAAACCTGACCCCGGCAGCACCTCAGCCCCGGCAAAGTGAAAAGCCGGCGGCAACAAAAATCTCCGGCAGGGAGATCCTTGAAGCCATCCGGCTGATGGACGCAGACGAACGCAGAGAATTGA
>OJSC01001408.1_pt1 | contig 24907 bp, 19 predicted proteins | sample 1599361 | NCBI WGS metagenome assembly OJSC01 (sample SAMN04168656, study PRJEB22393) | human gut metagenome | biome: human gut microbiome; feature: stool | host: Homo sapiens | collected 2014-03-17 | reverse complement strand
CCATTATACCAAAAGGGACGAGAGGTTCTCAACTTTCATTTAAGTTTACAATACGCTTGATTATATGAGGAGGAAAATATGGGAATTAGAAAATATGTAGATATTGTAAAATTATTGCTTGTGAGGACGGCATTAAAAGCATTCTGGATCATACCGATAAAGAAAAATACCTTGTTCTTTTCTGCGTATGAGGGAAAACAGTATTCTTGTAATCCAAGAGCTATTTTCGAGGCAATGGTGGAAGCTCCTGAATTTGTGGATACAAAGTGGATATGGGAGCTAAATGATTTCACGAAGGAAAAGTTGATCGCGAAAAAACCGGTTAAGATTGTTCGTCATAACTCATTCCAATACATATTAGCAGTTCTTACAAGTGAAGTATTGATTACCAATAGTGGGATCAGTGGAACATTGCCACTGCGTCGCTGCCAGTTGAATATAAATACTTGGCATGGTGGAGGTGCATATAAACGAGTTGGATTTGGTATAAAGACAGAGTTCAAATCGGATTCGTTTTGGCTTAAGCAGACATCTAAACAGACTAGTATATATCTTTCTTCTAGTAAAATGTTTACAAACGTAATGACGGAATCCGTTTTACTTCCTGCAAATCGCTTTTTTCCTTCTGGAATGCCTAGAAACGATGTATTTTTTTGTTCTGAGCGCATGAGCGACGCAAGAAAAAAAGTACTGGAAGCATTTTGCTTAGCCGATGAGGATTTTGTAGTGCTTTACGCACCAACCTATAGAGGTGTGGTAGGGACGGATCAGTTAACAAGCATTCCTTTTGATATTGATAAATTCCAAAAAGCAATAAAGTGTAGATTTGGAAGAGAAGCAGTAGTACTTGTGCGAATGCATTATTTTAATCATTCAAATTTAACATTCGAAAAGGTAGTTTCTGCATCGAATTATCCAGACATGCAAGAATTATTGTCGGCAGCGGATATGTTAATTACAGATTATTCTTCGAGCATATGGGATTTCGCATTGACCCAAAAACCTTGCATATTGTTTACCCCAGATTTAAAAGACTATGATATCGAGCGTGGCTTTTATACGGATCCCGTCACTTGGCCTGGTATGTTGTGTGAAACAGAAGAAGCAATGTATGCGGCAATAAGTATGTATCAAGAAGAACAATATAGTGAACGCGTTAAAGAATATTTGCAGAAAATGGGTTCTTACGATGATGGAAAAGCAACTAAGAGAGTAATCGAGTATATTAAAAAAGCAAAAGAGGAAAATGAACGTGAATAACGATATGGCTTCTCAATATGACTATTCCATCAGTATGATACGTGCTATGAGTATGGTGGCAATTATAACTTGTCATTTTATGCAGTATTTGGATATCGAATTGGCCTGGTGGTTCAATGTTGGTGTGCAAGTCTTTTTGTGTATATCTGGTTATTTGTATTCGGATAGAGAAATTAGTGACCCTATTGAATTTTATAAAAAAACGATTCAAAAGATACTGGTTGACTACTATGTTGTTATTATTGTCGCACTTGGAGCATATTGGGTAGAAGCGAAAAATTGCATTAATATTGCCAAATCTATTCGGGTTCTCTTAGTTTGTGATACCTTGGATGGAGGAGGACATCTGTGGTTCATAGCCACGATATTGGCATGTTACCTACTGACGCCACTTATTTCTAGTTTGTATAACAGAGTTGCTGGAAAAGGTGTTTTTAGAGTATTTTTTCAAACTTGTATGATGACACTTTTGTGTTTTATTTTGTGTAGATTTTACTTTTATTATTTTAATCCGGCAATGATCAGTTGCTATATAATTGGTTATGCATTAAAAAGAATCGAAATCGAACAATCCCCAATAAAAGAAAACACGTTTAAAATTGTGTTTGTAATCATAGGTTGTGTAATGAACGGAATTCAAGTGATTCATAGTTATATTATGCCACTAAGTATTGTAACTATATTTAGTAAATATTGGAATGTGTATTGTGATTATGCACATCTAATGCTTGGAATTGGAATTTTCGTTGTTTTGCATTCGTTATTATATAACATTCGGTATTCTGGGCACCTTATTTCTGTGTTGAAAATTACGGACAAATATTCTTATGATATTTATTTGACTAATCAGTTCTTCATTTTGGGACCATTTTCGCTTATGAAATTAACACCGTGGATTTTTGTGAATGTAGTTATAATAGGTTCAATTGTGGCTTTATGTGCGGTAATTATAAATCAAGTAAGTAGGTGGCTTAAAGTGAATGTTTTGAAATGAATTTAAATTTGGCAGCAGAAGATATGTAGATGGTATATTATTGATAAAAAATCATTATGAAATAGTTGACAAACCACTGCGCATAAAATATAATATAAAAGCTATTACCCATATGCTTCTAATATTTTAGATATATACTTTGTTTTCGGCTCAAAAATCAAATACGCATAGCAGTCGAGAGGCGAAATCTGTCGTGTATAGCATAATAATTGCTTTTTAGGAGGATTATGAATGGTTTCAGAAACCAAAAAGCCTAAGCGAAAACTTGAGCACTGGATGGGTGTTTCGGTACTTTTGGCGGTGTATGATGTGGTGGCCGCTAACATTTCCTATCTTTTTGCTCTGTTGCTTAGATTTGATTTTATTTATTCCAATATTCCGCAGCGCTATATCGAAGCCTATCTGCATTTTGCGCCGATTTATTCGGTTGTTGTAGTTGGTGTGTTCATTGCTTGTCGGCTGTATAACAGCATCTGGCGTTTTGCCGGTGTTCGCGAGTTGACTAAAACTTTTATTGCGAATGTAATTGTTGTATTTTTCCATGTTATCGTGATAACACTGTTTTATACCCGCATGCCGATTTCATACTACATCGTTGGCTCGGGCATACAGCTTATTTTGACATTGGCGATCCGCTTTGCGTATCGATACCTTTTGCAACTGATCGCACAGAATAACCGTGAAAAAGCAAAACACAATGTTATGATCATCGGCGCCGGTGCTGCCGGTCAAATGGTCACAAAGGAATTATTGCTTTCCAACCGTATCAACGCAAAGCCGGTCTGTATTATCGATGATAATTCAAATAAATGGAATCGTTATATTGATGGCGTACCGGTCGTCGGCGGCAGGGAGTATATCCTGACGGCGATTCAGGAATATGATGTTGACCAGATATTTTTTGCTATCCCAACGGCGAAACCTGAAGAAAAACGAGATATTTTGAATATTTGTCAGGAAAGCAAATGTGAGATCAAAAGCTTGCCCGGTGTTTATCAGCTGGCAAACGGCGAAGTGCTGATGAGCAAAATGCACCCGGTCGAGCTGGAAGATCTTCTGGGCCGCGAACCGATCAAGGTCGATATGGAAGACGTTTTTCAGCAGATCAGGGGCCGCAGAATCTTAGTTACAGGCGGTGGCGGCTCTATTGGCAGCGAACTTTGCCGTCAAATCGCAGCACATAAGCCGGAGATGCTTATCATCTTTGATGTCTATGAGAATAACGCCTATTCGATTGAGCAGGAGCTCAAACGTAAATACGGCGATAGATTGAATTTACACACTTTGATTGGTTCCGTGCGCGATACACGCAGGATTGAGCAGGTGTTTGAAACATATCGTCCTGATATCGTTTACCATGCTGCAGCGCATAAGCATGTGCCGCTGATGGAAACAAGCCCGAATGAAGCGATTAAAAATAATGTGATCGGTACATACAAAACAGCTTGCGCCGCGTTAAAATACGGAGCGAAGAAGTTCGTTTTGATCAGTACTGACAAAGCTGTAAACCCAACCAATATCATGGGTGCAAGTAAGCGCCTGTGTGAAATGGTTATCCAGAGCATGGATGTTATCAGCCGCTGTGGCAGGCAGGATCTGCTGCCTGTGCTGTTTGCGCATGGGGAAGACGGCATCGAGCAGCAGCTTGAGCATCTCAGAAGATCTGCAGAAAAGGCAGACCGCGAGCAGCTTAAAGTCGAATCGGTCAAAAGCAAAAACAGAACGGATACACAGTTTGTGGCTGTACGTTTTGGCAATGTGCTCGGCAGTAACGGTTCCGTTATCCCGCTCTTTAAAAAACAGATTGAAGCCGGCGGTCCGGTTACAGTCACGCACCCGGATATCATCCGTTACTTTATGACGATCCCGGAAGCTGTAAGTCTTGTGCTGCTCGCAGGCACATATGCATGGGGCGGCGAGATATTCGTTCTGGATATGGGCGACCCGGTCAAAATCGATACTTTAGCCCGCAACCTGATCCGCCTTTCCGGCTATAAACCGGATGTGGACATCAAAATCGAATATACAGGTTTGCGTCCGGGCGAGAAGCTGTTTGAAGAAAAGCTCATGGCAGAAGAGGGTTTGCTGAAGACCGATAACAAGATGATCCATATCGGCAAACCTATTCCGTTTGATCTTCTCACATTCTTAGATCAGCTCGCAGAGTTGGCACAGGCCAGCTACCATAATGACCCGCATATCGTGGAAATGGTCGAGCAGATGGTGCCTACTTTCCACCCAGTCGGTGATAAACCGTAGGGCAATACAGAACAGAAATAAGGAAACACAGTGTTGGTTGGTACAAGCCATTTCCAACGCTGTGTTTTTATATTTAAGCGCTAATTTATCCCCTCCCCACATGCACCAAATGCGCGATGCCCGGTATGCTCTCGCCCTGCTGCGAAGAGGTTGTGGACATCAGTGCGCCGGTCGCCATAAAGAGAATATTTTTCAGCTCTCCGCGATCCATGCGATTCAAAATATGCCCGCATAATACACCGGCTGAGCATCCACAGCCGGAGCCGCCCGCGTGCACGTCCTGTGCCTCGCGGTCAAATAGAATCAGCCCGCAGTCCTCGTGGTTGCGCAGAACGATCCCGTTTTCGCGCAGTAATTCGTATAATAATTTTGTGCCAACCGCCCCGAGGTCGCCTGTGTAAATGCGGTCGTAGTCCTCAGGCTTTGTCGCCGTATCGTTAAAAAAATCCAGCAAAGTCTGCGCCGCAGCGGGGGCCATCGCCGCGCCCATGTTCGTCATGTCGGTCACACCGAGATCGACAATGCGCCCCACGGTCGCGTGCCGTACTTGAATGTCGCCGCTCATACCGAGCACCGCGCTGCCCGAAGCTGTCGCCGTCCACTGCGCAGTCGGCGCGCGCTGGCTGCCGTATTCCAGCGGCGTGCGGAATTGCCGCTCCGCGGTGCAGAAGTGGGAAGAGGTCACCGCGCAGGCGTAGTTCGCCGCGCCGCATTCCACCATGATGGAGGCCATGATGAGCGTTTGCGCCATCGTGGAGCACGCCCCGTATTGCCCAAGGAACGGAATGTCCATTCCGCGCAGACCAAACGTGCTCGAAATGCACTGGTTCAGCAGATCCCCCGCAAATACCATGTTAATGTCCTGCTTTTGAAGCCCCGCCTTGCGTATCGCAAGGTTCGCGGCTTCCGTTTGCAGCATGCTTTCCGCTTTTTCCCAGCTTTCCTGATTCAAATAAGAATCGAGAAACGTCTGGTCAAAGTCGCGCGCCAACGGGCCCGCGGCTTCTTTTTTTCCGCACACCGCCGCGTGGCCCAAAATCGCCGGGCGGCGCTCAAATAGAAGCGTGTAACGTCCGAGTCTTTTCATAAGCCCTCCTTAAAACAGCCCGATGATATACAGCACGATCCCGTACAAAACCGAAGCCGAAATGCCGAACACCAGTACCGGCCCCGCCACCGTGAACAGCTTCGCGCCGAGGCCCGTCACAAAGCCCTCGCTTTTAAATTCCAGCGCAGGGGAGACCATCGAGTTCGCAAACCCCGTAATCGGCACCAGCGTGCCTGCCCCGGCGTATTTCGCTATGTTGTCGTATACGCCGCAGGCTGTCAGCGCGGCGGAAATGAAAATGAGCGAGATCGAAACGCACGTCCGCGCGTCTTTTAAATCGAGCCCCAGCAGCATGAACGTGTTCGCAAGCGCCTGCCCCAGTGTGCAGATGGCCCCGCCGGATAAAAACGCAAACAGGCAGTTTTTCAGTACGGGGGAGTGCGGCGAAGCCTTCTGCACCATCGCGTCATATTGCTGCGGTGTTTTCTTTTTCATACGACCACCCTTTCTGTTTAACCGGGTATATTGTGCGTATCGAGGTAAAAGATATTCCACATTTTTAAGATTTTAGTTGATTATCTCAAACAGAGCGTGTATAATCAGTTGCAGGTGATATTATTATGTCTAAACTCAGCATCCTGAAGCAGAAAACTAAGCGCGATGTGGATATGACGCAGGGCAGCATCTTCCGCCACCTCATCACATTCGCGTTTCCGCTTCTCATCGGCAACATTTTCCAACAGCTTTACAACACGGTCGATACGTGGGTTGTCGGCAACTATGTCAGCAACGAGGCTTTCTCGGCGGTCGGCACGGTCGGTCCCGTTATCAACATGCTCATCGGCATATTCTTAGGGCTTTCCAGCGGCGCCGGCGTCGTCATTTCACAGTATTATGGCGCAAAACGGTATGATAAGGTGCGCGATACCGTCCACACCTCCATCGTCATGACGCTCATTTTGGCTGTGCTCTTTACGATCATCGGCATCGCTATGATCCCCTTCGTGCTCAATTTCATGAAGACCCCGGCAGAGGTCATGCCGGAGTCCTCCGCGTACCTCACCATCTACTTCGCGGGCATCATCGGCCTTATGCTCTACAACATGGGCGCGGGCATTCTGCGTGCCGTGGGTGATTCCAAGCGCCCGTTCTATTTCCTCGTCGTCTCCGCCGTGCTCAACATCATTCTCGATCTCGTCTTCGTGCTGTCGCTCGGCATGGGCGTTGAGGGTGTTGCGTATGCGACCATCATCTCGCAGGGTGTCTCCGCCATGCTTACGATGATTACGCTGTTCCGCACGGATTCCTGCATCAAGGTCGAGCTCAAATATTTGAAGCTCGATAAAGAAATGCTCGCGAAGATTGTGCGCGTCGGCATCCCGGCCGCCATCCAAATGGCGATCACCGCGTTCTCAAACGTATTTGTACAGTCTTATGTTAACTACTTCGGCGCAGACTGTATGTCCGGCTGGACGGCGTACAGTAAGATTGACCAGCTTCTCTTCCTGCCGATGCAGTCTCTCGCGCTCGCGTCTACCACATTCGTCGGACAGAACCTCGGCATCGATCAGGTCGCCCGCGCCAAGAAGGGCGCGCGCACGGCGTTCATCATGTCCGTCGTTGCAACCGTCATTCTGACAATCCCGTTGCTCATCTTCGCGCCGCAGCTCGTCTCGTTCTTCAACGGCAAAGCAGAGGTCGTCGCATACGGTTCCATGCTGCTGCGTTATTGCTCGCCGTTCTACGTGTTCTGCTGCGTCAACCAGGTCTACTCCGGCGTGCTGCGCGGTGCAGGCAATTCCCGCGCACCGATGATTATCATGTTGAGCTCGTTCGTCGTCTTCCGCCAGATTTACCTCTTTATCATGGCGAACTTCATCTCCAATACCATCATTCCCATCGCCTTAGGTTACCCTGCCGGCTGGCTCGTGTGCAGCACCCTCACACTGCTCTATTATCGCCACGCCGACCTCTCCAAGAGCCGTCTCGTCGAAGACGCAGAGAAAAAAGCAGAAGCTTCAGGAAAAAGCCGCATAAAAGCCGTATGAAATACAGTTGTACAAAATACAACAAAATTGCCCCTCGAACACCGCATGCACGTGCCGGCGTCCGAGAGGCTTTTTTCATTTCCGCAAAATCGTACTACCTTTCCACCTTTTCTCCTCGACAAAACCAAAATTTTTTCAAAAATCCATCTTTAGATGGATTACATTTCGCGCGAAATATGATATATTGTGGTTATAAACCATAAAAGGGGAGTAGAGCACATGAATGAAGTCGTCATCAAGCCATCGCTGCGCGAGCAATTCTTACAGGGTTGGGCTCAGTGCCGCGTTATTTTCTTCAGCGCGCCGTGCGGCTTCGGCAAGTCTACAGCCGCCACCGCCTTGCTCAGCAATCACAAAACCTGCGTGTTTTCGGCAGAAGCCCCGGAATTCCTGCGCGAGCCCGTGCCGAAAAATGTAGATGCGATTGTGATTGATTCCCTGCCCGCGCTCAAAGACCCGGAAGATCAGCAAACGCTCTGCGCATGGATCCGCGAAAATCCGGAGCTGCACTTCGTCATTTTAAGCCGCGGCGTGCTGCCCGGCTGGCTCATGCCGTTCCGCTTTACGGGGCTTTTGCAGCTCATCGAGGCCAGAGATCTGCTGTTTGACCGCGATACCGTGCGTGTTTTTCTGGAAAAGAATGGCTGCACACCAACGGAAGCAGAGATCAACGTCATCATCCACGATTCTCTCGGCTACCCGCTGGCCCTAACGGCGCTTTCGCGCCTGATGCAAAACGGTCAGCCCTATACGCCGGAGATCGTCGGCATTGTGCAGCAGGAAATCTATCACTATTTTGAGGATAACATCTTCAACCGCTTTTCAATGCCGCTGCGCCGTATGCTGCTCGACATCGCCCCGTTCGATACATTCGACGCCGAGCTTGCCCAGATGATTTCCGGCGACAGCCACATCAACGAGCTTATTTCCATCGTTCGGCACGATACCACCATGCTTTTAAATGCCGATGCACAGAAATACCGCTTCTGGAGCTTTTTCCAACAGTTTCTCATGTGGGAACTCCGCCAAGTCTATACGCCGCAGGAGCAGGCCGCAGTGTACAGCCGCGCCGGGCTTTACTATGAGCTGCACGAAGATTACGAGCATGCGCTCGAGTGCTATTCGCGCTGCAAAGACCACCGCCGCGTCTCGGAAATGCTCATCCGCAACGCAGAGCAGCACCCCGGTGTGGGGCATTACTATGAGATGGAGAAGTATTACTATGCTATCCCGAAAGAGGAGATTCTCCGCTCGCCATCGCTCATGTGCGGTATGAGCATGCTCACGTCCCTCTGCATGGATTACGAAGCCTCCGAAATGTGGTATTCCGCCCTGCAGGAGTATGCAGCCCCGCTCAAAAAGACCGACACCGCCTACAAAGAGGTGCGCGGCAAGCTTGCATATCTCGATATCTCCCTCCCGCAGCGCAGCAGCAAAGGCATCGCAGAGAACATCGGCAACTATTTCAAAATTCTAACGGATAAAAGCTTGCAAACACCCACGTTTTCTGTCACCAGCATGCTGCCAAGTCTTATGAACGGCGGCAAAGATTTCTGTTCGTGGTCCAAGCACGATGAACTGCTCTACAAAACCATCCGCAAGCCGATGGAGGCCATTCTCGGCAAAGACGGCATCGGTTTTGCCGATTGCGCCCTTTGCGAAAGCAAATTTGAAAAAGGGGAGGATAACCTTCCGTGGCTCATGACGCTTGTGGCCCAGTTGCCCGAGATCGAGCGTCACGGTACGCCGGATATGACGTTCGCCATCATCGGTCTCATGGCGCGCGCCCAAACGAAGCAGGGCAACGCCATCATGGCGCTTTCTTCTTTAGACAGTCTGCGAACAGAGTTTGAGGAAGACAACAAGCGTTTCCTGCCGAATATTGATGCCATGCGCTGCCGTATATGGCTGCGCACCGGTGAAATGGAAAAGGCAGAGCAGTGGTACCGTACATCTGCCCCCCAGATCACGCCGCGCATCCGTACCATGTGGCGCTACCAGTATATAACGCGTGCCATGGTTGAGATCGCGCTCGGAGAAGAAAACACCGCGCTGCTCACATTGGCCTCACTCATCCCGTTCTGTGAGCGCTGCGGCCGTGTGATGGACCGCATGTATATCCGCATCCTAACGGCCGTTTGCTATCAGCGGCAAAATAACGCCCGGTGGCAGGAGGAGTGGATGCAGGCGCTTGATGCCGCCCATGAGTACCGCTTCGTTATGCCTATTGCGCAGTTTGGCGCCGCCGTAATGCCCATGCTGACGTTTACCGGCTACAAAAAGGACGAGTCCTTCTTTTCACTCCTTTTACAGGAAACGCGCCGTCAGGCTGTTTTGTACCCGAATTTCTTGCGTCCCATGCCGCGGCTCTCAGAACCGCTTTCGCCCGCAGAAACGCAGGTGCTCCGGCTCCTGTGCGGCAACCGCAGCAACCAGGAGATCGCCGACATTCTCGGTGTCAAGGTCGCCACCGTCAAAACGCATGTCATCCACATCCTCCAAAAGCTCGGCGTCAAACGCCGCGGCGACGCCAAAGAAATCGCCCAAAAACTCCATATCATCGAGTTTTGACGAAAACCCTTGACACCCACCTGAAAAACAGTATACTAAAAGCATACAGACCATAGAAAGGGGAGAGCCCATGTCCCCAATATCTCTTTCATCCATAACCCTCATACAACTGATTGCGAGGTGATCTCATGGCTTTCAAAAAACACTTCAAAGTTCTCCTGCCGCTTTTAATTTTAGTCGCGCAAGCCGTAAGCGGCGTTTTCGGCATATTCTTGCTTTTTGAGTGTCTTTATTCATTCGACGAATATAATTTTATAAGCTTTGCACTGCTTGTCTTGATTTTCACGGCGACTACTTGCGTAACTCCGCTCATCAATCGCGCGATTGAAAAAGGCGGTTACATACAAAAAATCTGGAATACAGCAGAAGTACTGGTCGTACAGAGCGTCTGCTCGGCTTTCTTTGTGTGGCAGCACTGCAAAGTGTATTTCAGACCGCCGGATGCCAGTTGGCTCGGCGATGCGTTGGTCACACTGATTCCCATGATTGTCGGTCTCTCCAACGTCCTAGCCATGCTCATCCAAATCGCCATCTACGCCATCCTGCACCACCGCAAAACCCGCCGTACCGCGCTCACTCAACCGCAGCCGACACCGCCCATCGAACCGTAAAAGCCAAAAACTCCCGACCGCCGCAAATGATGAACCGCAGCAGTCGGGAGTTCCTTTTATTTAAATATTTAATTTCAGCTTACTTCTCCAAAAATCCCTTCAGCGCCGCATAGTCCACATTCTCCGGCTTCACTTCGTCAAAGAACTTCAGCAGCTTTTCGGCCAGCACGCGTACGCCGCCGACGGAATTGCTTTCGATATTCAGCGGCAGAATGGGGTCGTGTACGCTCATGCGCAGCAGGAACCAGCCATCGCCGTCGTTTTCCGGGAACGAAATGCGGATGCCTTCGCGGTTGTCCGGCGCAATGTCCCAGTTGTGCGCTTTCGCGTAGCTTTCAAGCGCCGCAATGGTGCTCTCACCATAGGGGCGGAAATCCTCTGCGGTAATGGGGAAGCGCAACTCTTTTTCTTCCTTGGCTTCCTTCAGATCGGCGATGAGACTATCAAGCGATTTGCCCTCGCGGCGCAGCTGTGCCGCCTTAATGATGATCTTCGTCACCAGATAGGCACCGTCGTCAAGGAAGTAGTTCTCGCGCAGCGCCGCATGGCCGCTCGTCTCAATCGCCAGCGGGCAGTTCACGCCCTCGTTATTCAGGCGCACCGCTTCGTTGATGACATTCTTGTAACCGCGCTTAAAGCGGTGATGCTTGCCGCCGAGCGTCTGCTCAATGTAGGTCTTGAGTCCGTCAGACGTAATGGAGTCCGTCACAATGGTGCCGCCCGGGTTGCCCTCCAGCGCAATGGCGGAAGCAATCGCCACAAGACGGTTGCGGTTGATCTCTTCGCCGCGGCTGTCCACAGCGCCGCCGCGGTCTACGTCCGTGTCAAAAATTACGCCAAGGTCCGCACCGGCCTTCACGGTCGCCGCGCAAACGCTCGCCATGGCCTCCTCGTTCTCCGGGTTCGGAATGTGGTTCGGGAAGCGGCCGTTCGGCTCCAAAAACTGGCTGCCTGTAATGTCCGCACCAAGCGGCTTCAGCACGTCGTTTGCGTAAAAACCGCCCGCGCCGTTGCCGGCGTCCACAACGATCTTAAAGCCCGCAAGCGGGTGCGCATAATCTTCCGCGTTCACGCCCTTGCGGATCATCTCGCGCAGATTATCTGCATATTTCGACATATAGTCCACCGGCACCAACGTGCCGTTGTCGGTCTCCTTCGGCGCAGCGCCGTTCTGTGCATATTCCAAAATCTCGGAAATATCCGGGCTGTCAAGGCCGCCCGCAGGCGTGAAGAACTTCAGTCCGTTGCGGAAGAACGGGTGGTGGCTCGCCGTAATCTGTACCGAGCAGTCGCACGGCAGCTCCAAAACCGCCATGAACATCGACGGGGTAGAGGCAAGGCCGCAGTCGTAAACCGAAGCACCGTACGTCGTAAACGCGCGGAACAGCGCCGCCGCAATACGGTCTGCGGAAATGCGGGAGTCATGGCCGACGGCAATTTTCAGCCCCTCGGCGCACTTATCCAGGTGCTTTTCGCACCAAACGAGAAAACCGGCCGCAATGCGCTCCACGACCTCATCGGTCAGGTTAATCGGCGCGCCGCCGCCTTCACTTGCAACACCGCGAATGTCAGTGCCGCTTTTCAAAGTTTTATAGGCAAACATGGAAAAGACCTCCTGTTTCATTTTGCATTTTATCCAAGCTTATTATAATACAACTCCCGTAAAATGAAAAGAGCTTTTTGATTTTTGACAAATACGTTTTAGTATGGCTAAAAACCGCTTACAAACTGCAAGTTGTAAACTGAAAAATTGCAAATTTCGTGTAAAATCAAAAATTTTTTCAAAAAAGTGTTGACAAAATGAAATTTTGGTGGTATAAACTTAGCATAATAATTCAAGGGCACAGATGAAGAGAAGTACCCGGCAGACCGCTTTGCACAGTGAGCGGGGGAGAGTGTGAACCCCGCGTAAGCACACCGGCGAATAACACTTCGGAGCCTCAAGCCGAAAAGATGCGCATATCTCAGTAGGTGCGACGTGTGGCGGCGCGTTAAGCCGTGCCTGTCTTGTTAGAGACAGTAAAGGTGATCTTCTTTATAAGATAATTTAGGTGGCACCGCGGATACAACAGCTATTCGTCCTAAGAAATTGGGACAAACGGCTGTTTTTTTATTTGCGTTTGGACTGAGATTATTTTATTTGGAGGGAACCGATATGTGTTCGATTATGGGTTACACAGCAAAAGACATTCGTTTGGAAGATTTACGAAAGGGCTTTGATAAAACCGTTTCCCGCGGGCCGGATATGTCCCGCACACTGGAAACGTCCGCAGGTTGGCTCTTTTTCCACCGCCTCGCCATCATGGGCCTCACAGAAGAAGGCATGCAGCCGTTTGAGCTGGACGGTTCCGCCGTCGTCTGCAACGGCGAGCTCTATGGCTTCCGTTCCGTTAAAGAGGAGCTCCGGAGAAAAGGCTACACCTTCAAAAGTGATTCTGACTGCGAAATTTTACTCCCTCTCTACAAAGAAGAGGGCGCCGAGATGTTCAAAAAGCTCGACGCCGAGTTCGCCCTGATTATTTACGATGCCGAGACCGATAGCTTCATCGCTGCGCGCGACCCCATCGGCATCCGCCCGCTCTACTACGGGTACAGCGAAAGCGGCCACATTATGTTTGCCAGCGAGCCAAAAAGCCTCGTCGGCCTGTGCCATCGCGTTATGCCGTTCCCGCCGGGCCACTACTATAAAGACGGCAAATTCACCTGCTACTGCGACATCGCCGAAGTCGAAGAAGTTTGCCACGATGACCTCGAGACTGTCTGTAAAAACATCCATGATAAGCTCGTTGCCGGCATCGAAAAGCGGCTCGATGCCGATGCTCCGCTCGGCTTTCTTCTCAGCGGTGGGCTTGACAGCTCCCTCGTCTGCTCCGTCGCGGCAAAGCTTTTAAAGAAACCTATTCGCACGTTCGCCATCGGCATGCGTGAAGATGCTATCGATTTAAAATACGCCCGCGAAGTTGCCGATTACATTCACAGCGACCACACCGAGGTCATCATCACAAAGGACGATGTTATCGAAAATCTCGAAACCGTCATTGCGCTGCTTGGTACGTATGACATCACCACCATCCGCGCCAGCATGGGCATGTACCTCGTCTGCAAAGCCATTCACGAGCAGACCGATGTCCGCGTGCTACTCACCGGTGAAATTTCCGATGAGCTCTTCGGCTACAAATATACAGATTTCGCCCCCAGCGCCGCTGCGTTCCAAACGGAAGCCCAAAAGCGCGTGCGGGAGCTTCATATGTACGATGTGCTCCGTGCCGACCGCTGCATCTCCGCCAACTCGCTCGAAGCCCGCGTTCCGTTCGGCGATCTCGATTTCGTCAAATACGTCATGTCCGTCGATCCCGAGATGAAGCTCAACAAGTACAAAAAAGGCAAATACCTCCTGCGCCACGCGTTCGAGGGCGATTACCTCCCGCTGCCGATTTTATACCGCGAAAAAGCCGCGTTCTCCGATGCCGTCGGTCACTCTATGGTCGATTACCTCAAAGCCTACGCCGAAACAAAGTATACCGATGACGAAATGAAGCTCCGCGCCGCAAAATATCCGTTCGCAACGCCGTTTACGAAAGAATCCCTTCTCTACCGTGAAATTTTTGAAAAATACTATCCCGGTCAGGCGGAAATGGTCAAGGACTTTTGGATGCCGAACAAAGCGTGGGAGGGCTGCGACGTCAACGATCCCAGCGCCCGCGTGCTCGCGAACTACGGTGCCTCCGGCGAATGATTGGAAAGATTCATAAACTTTCTCAAAGTTTAACAAATTCACTGAAAATTTAACCTGAATGCAACACACCTTTTTTCCGTTTAGCCCTTGTGTATTCTCTGCTGTTGTGATAGAATAAAGCCATCATAGGATATTATGGTTTTCCACATAGAACCCTATCGGCAAACCATAATGAGACTAAATCTCATATCGAAGGAGAGATGACTGATGTCCAAGATGATCGAACTTCACGACATCGATGTTCCGGGCTTCCTGTCTGTACTGGATAGCTGCGAGGGCAATGTGTATCTGATGACGCGCGACGGTGATAAGCTGAACCTGAAAAGCAAGCTGTGTCAGCTCATCGGTCTTACGTCTTTGATCGAAGGCGGAAAGATCGCAGAAGCCTTTGTGGTCTGCGATAATGAAGCGGATGAATCCAAGCTGTTCCGCTTTAACCTTTACAAGGACGAAACGCAAGGTAAGTAAAGAGTAGGATTTGCAAAGTAAGCTGCTGCAAGTAAAAACTGCGGCAGCTTTTTTGTATCACGTAAAACAAATTATGTAAACAAAAAGGAGAGACTCATGCCACAAAAAAGAACCGGCGCAGCCCGTCGCCGCCAACCCCGGAACAAAAAAACGCTTTCCGCCGTCATCAGCGCCGTCCTTGTGCTCGCGGCGGTGCTTGTCTATTATTTCCCGGAGCTTGAAACGTACCTCACCGGTGCCCCGAACACAGACTCAAGCGCCCCCGCACAGCCCACTCAAAGCACCGACGCCGCCGACTGCGCCGTCTACTTTTTAGATGTCGGGCAGGGAGATAGCATTTTAATTCAAATCGGCACCGATTACAACATGCTCATTGATGCCGGCACCCGCGAAGCGGGAGAGACTATCGAAAGCGACCTCCAGGCGCTCGGCGTCACATCGCTCGATGCCGTTGTCGCCACGCACCCGCACGCAGACCACATCGGCTCCATGAAGCAGATTATCGAGGATTACACCATCGGCACGTTCTACATGCCCCTTTTGCCCGACGACCAAACGCCCACCACAGCTACATACGAAAATATGCTCGATGCCCTGCTCGACAAAAACGTCCAAACCGAGCAGATCTCCACCGATACAAAAATCTCCGCGCCCGAAAACGCCAATTTTGCCGTCCTATCCCCGGAAAAGGACGAGATATTCGACAACCTCAACAACTATTCCGCTGTTCTGCGCTTCACCTACGGCAATATCTCCTTTATGCTCACCGGCGATGCCGAAACCGAGGTTGAAGAGAATATCTTAGCACGCGAAGCGGACATCACTTCAAACGTTTTAAAGTGCGGTCACCACGGCTCGTCCACATCGTCCTCCATGGATTTTCTCCGCGCCGTGAACCCCGCCGTCGCCGTCATATCCTGCGGGCAGGATAATAAATACGGTCACCCACACCACGAAACGCTCGAAAGCCTTTCCGAACGCAACTGCAAGATTCTGCGCACCGATACAGACGGCACCGTCGCCGTTACAACGGACGGTAATACGTATTCCGTCTATACGTGGTCGGCGGAAAACGGCCTTTCTCCGGCAGCGTAAGTTCACGTAAAAAATTTTGACGAAAACACAAATCTATGCTATACTGATAAAAATAAATTCCGACCCATGACGGAAATAAAGGATGGTTTTTATGCTGACAGAAAGCAAAAAGGCGTTTATCGAGTTCATGATGTCCGCAGACGTGCTGCGTTTCGGCTCCTTCGTCACGAAGAGCGGCCGCAATACGCCGTACTTCGTCAATACCGGCAACTATAAGACCGGCGAGCAGATCGCAAAGCTCGGCAAGTTCTACGCATCGCTCATCAAGGAGACCGTCGGCGAAGATTTCTCCGCCATGTTCGGCCCGGCGTACAAGGGTATTCCGCTTGCCACAGCCGCCGCCGCGTCCCTCTATAACGAGTATGGCATCTCGAAGCCCTACTTCTTCAACCGCAAGGAAGAGAAAGACCACGGCGAAGGCGGCAGCCTCGTCGGCTACAAGCCGAAGGACGGCGATAAAATTATTATCATCGAAGACGTCATCACCGCCGGCACCGCCGTGCGCGAGACCATGCCGATCCTTTACGGCTGCGGCAATGTGAAAGTCAACGATATGTTCATCTCCGTCAACCGCTGCGAGGTAGGCAAGGTTCCCGGCAAAACCGCCATCATGGAGGTCAACGAGGAGTTCGGCATCAAGGTCCACGCTATCGTCACCGTCGAGGACATCCACGAGTACTTAAAGCAGTCCGAAAAATACAACAATATCCTCCCCGCCATGGAAGACTATATGGCAAAATACTGCATCCTGTAAAATTAACAAGCGCATAAGAACACCCCGGCAAGCCATCCAAACCGCCTGCCGGGGTATTTTCATATTATCTCGACTAAATTAAGCTCTTTTACCGTCTCGCACCCTGCTTGGCTGCTCTGTGCGGCGGCGCGTTCTGCGGGCGGCGTGGCGGTCTTTGTGCGTTGCCTTACGCCGCTTTCTGCGGTGATTCTGGAAGAACCTGCTTTGCAGCAAACGCCGCGTGTGGCGCTCTGCAAAATGCTCCATAAAATGGTTCGTCTGCATCATAAAGACGATCGACACAATGAGCAGCGGGATCAAAATAAACAGCATCGGGGCGGTCAGCGGCACCATGGAAACCAGGTCCATGCAGCCGATGTATCCCACAAAGAACGCCGCCACCATCGTGCCGAACAGCGCCCCGCGCAGCGCGTTGAACGGCAGGCAAAGCTTGAACATCAGCATAAACCCAACGGCAAACGCCACAATGACCGAAAGTGTCGAGACCTGCGGGTTCGTCAAATTCAGCGGCTCCTTAAACAGTGTCAAAAACAAAACGCCAAGAATCATCGTCAGGGCAGAGGGGAATGATTTCTTCAAAACGTTCGCTAAAAAGCTGCCGCTTATACGCTCGTTGTTCGGCTCCAGCGCCAGTATAAACGACGGAATACCGATCGTAATCGAACTGATAAACGTCAGCTGAATCGGCTCAAACGGGTAGGAAGCGGAAAGAAAAATGAACAGCACACCCAGCACCGTCGAATAGATCGTCTTCTGCAAAAACAGCGATGCAGAGCGTTGCAAATTGTTGATGGAGCGCCTGCCTTCCTTCACCACCTGCGGCATGGAAGCAAAGTTGGAGTCGAGCAAAACGAGGTTCGAGACCGTGCGCGCCGCGTCGCTGCCGGAAGCCATCGCAATGCTACAATCGGCCTCTTTCAGCGCCAGAACGTCGTTCACACCATCGCCCGTCATCGCCACCGTGTGGCCGTGGTCTTTTAATGCCTGCACAAATTTCAGTTTCTGCTGCGGCGTCACGCGGCCAAACACACTGTATTGCTCAATTGCCCCCGCAATCTCCTCGTCGGTGTGCAGCGTCGTCGCATCGCAGTAGTTTTCCGCGTGGGGCAGGCCGGCCTTCTGTGCAATGTTGGAGACCGTCACGGCGTTGTCACCGGAGATGACCTTCAGCGTCACGCCCTGCTCTGCAAAATAGCGCAGCGTTTGCGGTGCTTCCGTGCGGATCTTATCACTGATTAAAATGAAGCCCACCGGCTTAATGTCGTCCGGCAGCACCTTGTTTTCAAGGAAAGGCTTTGCGGAGTGGGCCAGCAGCAAAACGCGTTCGCCGCGCGCCGCATATTCCTCCGTGTGTTCACGCAGCGCACCGAAGCGTTCGCCCAAAATGAATTCGCCCGCGCCCATCACATACGTGCCGCGCTCGCCGAAATACGCGCCGCTCCACTTTCTCGCAGAGGAGAACGGCACCGTCGCCGCAGCTTTCCAGTCCGATCCGCCGGGAAAGTATGCTTTCACCGCGTTGTACGTCGGGTTGTCGTCCGTCAAAACCTGCACAAGCGCCTTCAGCGGAGCCGTCATGTCCTCTTCGGTGTAGCCCGTCAGCGGGTGCAGCTCGTCCACCTGCATCGTGCCCTCGGTGATCGTACCTGTTTTGTCTAAGCATAGCACATCTACGCGTGCCAGCGATTCGGTGCAGTACAGGTCCTGCACCAACGTCTTGTAGCGTGAAAGCCGCAGTACGCTCACGGCGAACACCACGCTTGTCAGCAAAATGAGCCCCTCCGGGATCATGCCGAGGATTGCGGCGACCGTGCTCACAACAGCTTCGCGGATCGTGTCATGCAGCAAAAAAAACTGCTTGTAGAAAAGCAAAATGCCAATCGGCACCAGCGTAAAGCCGAGCGTCTTTACAATGAAATTGAGGGAATGGAGAATTTCGGAGTTCGTGCGCTTCACATACTTCGCGCCGTTTGCGATGCGGTTTGCGTAGTTTTCGCGACCTACGTGCTCCACTTCGGCGTAACAGCTGCCGGAAACGATGAAGCTGCCGGAAAGCAGCTCGTCACCTGCGCGCTTCAAGACCGGATCGCTTTCGCCCGTGATGAGCGATTCATTCACTTCCGCTTCGCCCTCCAAAACGATGGCGTCGGCGCAGATCTGCTGCCCGGTCGAAAGGTGCAGCACATCGTTCATCACAATCCCGCTCACGGGTATCGTCTGCAGTTTTCCGTCGCGCAGCACAGAAGCCTTCGGTGCGGAAATGAGGGAGAGCTTGTCAATCGTCCGTTTCGCTCTTATGCCCTGAAACGAACCGATAATAATATTAGAAAAGATAACGCCCAAAAATAAAAGGTTCTTAAACGAGCCCACCAGCAAAACGAACAGCGCCAGTACAAAGTTCAAAATGTTAAAAAATGTGAACGTGTTTTCTAAAATGATCTGCTTTTCGGTTTTGGTCTTAATGCCCTCATCGGCGTTTGAAAGCCCGTCGCGCACGCGCTGCGCTACTTGCTCCGAAGAAAGCCCCTGTCTACGGTCTAAGCTATCCATCCCGTTACGATCTCCTTTTTCTTATCTAGATATAAGAATACACGATACACCACCCGAATGCAAGGATATAAAACGTAAATTTCTCTTACGATTTTGTGAATTCTTTCCTTTTGCTTGTAGAATATCCGCAAAAAACAAATTAACATTTTATGGAAAAAGTCAATTCAATTTTCAAGTCTATCCTGAAATCTATCCGAATTTTTGACACTTTTCACGATAGAGAGATAAAAACCCGTCAAAATCTGCTGTAAACAGCAAAATCCTCATTGTAAAACCCGCAGATAAAAGCCCTTGCGGCCGATTTGACTTTGCAGGAGTTTATGATTATACTTAATTATCGTACATAGAAAATCAGAAAATGATATGCGAAAAGCATAGGTTTATTCATAAAGGAGAGATCATTCATGGCAGAAAAGACAGAAAAGAAATACGTTATCACAAACCATAGAAGCGGTAAGGTTCTCGCTTCCTGCGGCGGCTCTGCCGTGCAGATGACCGCAAACGGCGGCGAAACGCAGGTCTGGTGCGCCGTCCCGGCAGAGGGCACGTCCGTGCAGCTCGTCCATAAGGTCAGCGGTCTCGCGCTCACCGTTCCGGGTGAGGCAGAAAACGGCACCGCACTCGTTCTCGCAGAGGCACAGGGCAATGCTTCCCAGCTCTGGAAGCTGACCACTACCGTCAAGGGCTGCCGCCGCATCACGCATGTCGCGTCCGGCAAGGTCGTCGACATCAAGGACATCAGCGATGCAGACGGCGCACCGGCACAGCTTTGGGAGTTTGTGAAGGGCGATAACCAGAACTGGGTGCTCACCGAGGTCGAAAAGGAAAAGAAAGCCCCGGCAAAGTGCGCCGCAAAAACCGCAAAGCCGGCTGCAAAAGAGAAAGCTAAGGCAGAGGTGAAAGCGGAAGCCAAGGCAGAAGTGAAAGCCGAAGCCAAGCCCGTCGCCAAAACCACAAAGGCAGCTGCAAAAACCACCAAAACCGCAAAGAAAACGAAGTAAGTTTGTTTAGCTGAGAGCCGCACCCAAACCGGGCAGCGGCTTTCTTTTTTACCCAACATTATTCTAAAAAGCGTGATAATACCCAAATTTTCACAAAATCGCCTTGCACCGCCCGTCAACAGCTGATATACTAAAGACAGTATGGTTTATCCTGCAATTTTGCGGCCAAAGGAGTTGTCTTTATGATACATGAAAAAATCGAACTGCACGTGCCGGGCTCTGCGGATTACGCAGCCATGTATACGTATTTTCTGGATCTTTCAAAAGAGGTTCCCATCGAAAAGCGTCCCACCGTCATCGTCTGCCCGGGCGGCGCGTACGCCTTTACGTCCGACCGTGAAGCCGAGCCCATCGCCATGCGCTTCAATGCCATCGGCATGAACGCCGTTGTCGTGCGCTATTCCGTTGCCCCGGCGCGCTTTCCGACTGCCCTTCTGGAAGTCGCCACCGCCGTGAAATACGTCCGCGAAGAAGGCGTAAAGTACGGCTGCGACCCCGAAAAGGTTTTCACCATCGGTTTTTCCGCCGGCGGCCATTTAGCCGCAAGCTACGGCAATTTCTGGAGCCGCCCGTTCGTTGCGGAGGCTATGAACTGCCCGTCCGAGCTTCTGCGCCCGAGCGGCCAGATCCTCTCCTATCCGGTCATCACGTCCGGCCCGTTCGCCCACCACGATTCCATCAAGAACCTTCTCGGTGAGCAGTACGAGCTCGAAAAAGCGAATCAGTCGCTTGAAAACTTCGTCACGAAAGATACCCCGCCCACGTTCGTCTGGCACACCCAGCCGGATGACTGCGTCCCGGTCGAAAACGCCTTGATGCTCGTCAGCGCCTTGCAGAAAAACGGCATCAAAACGGAGTTCCACATGTTCCCGGAGGGCGGCCACGGCCTGTCGCTTTGCAACGAAGTCACCTCGAACAGCGATGCCCAGCTCCTGCCGCACGTCGGCAAGTGGTTCGATCTCGCAGCGGAGTTTTTGCAGAGCCTTTAATCACCGATTTTCCGTAATCGCGAACGAATAAAGTCTTTGATCGATCTTTTCTAAAAGGCTTCGCCTTTTCAGGGGACCCCTTGATAGGGTCTCCTACACCGAAACAGTCCACTGGACTGTTTCGGCTACCCTCCTGATCTTGGAGCAGGCAAAAGGCTTTCGCTTTCTGCGGAAAGCGACTTAGGGCGCTGCCCCAAGACCCCGCTGCCCCCGCTGCCTTTGAAAAGGCGGGCGAAACGTTTACGTTCCGCTTACCGATACCTCATTTATAAAATACCCGAAAGGAATCATCCCATGAAAGCCATTGATTTGGAAGTCAAGCGCATCTGCGAGGAAAAGCTCGCAAATGACGCGAAGCTCTCGGAGCTCTTTAAAAATTGCTACCCCAACACCATGGATACCACCGTCAAAATCATCGGCGAAAAAGATACCTTCGTCATCACCGGCGACATCCCTGCCATGTGGCTGCGTGATTCCACCGCGCAGGTTCGCCACTATCTGCCCGTCGCAAAGCACGACGCGGAGGTTGCCGATTGCATTGAGGGCCTCGTGAACCGCCAGTTCAAGTGCATTGATATCGACCCCTACGCAAACGCGTTCAATCAGGAAGCGAACGGCATGTGCTGGCCGAAATACGCTGCGGAAACGCTCGGTCAGACCGCCGGAGGCGAGTCCGACGATACCGATTTCGAGACCCCGTGGGTCTGGGAGCGCAAGTATGAGATCGATTCGCTCTGCTACCCGGTGCAGCTCGCATATCTCCTCTGGAAAGAGACCGGCCGCACGGGCCAGTTCAACGACCAGTACAAAAAGAGCACCCTGCGCATCCTCGACCTTTTCACTGTCGAGCAGGATCACAGCAAGTCCCCGTACTATTTCCGCCGCACCAACTGTCCGCCCACCGATACCCTTACGCACGACGGCCGCGGCGCGCCGGTCGCCGTCACGGGCATGACCTGGTCCGGCTTCCGTCCCAGCGACGACGCCTGCGTCTACGGCTATCTCATCCCGTCCAACATGTTCGCCGTCGTAACCCTCGGCTACACCGCGGAGATCATGCGTGAGATCTATAAGGACGAGGAAGTCGCCGCCCGTGCCGAAAAGCTCGCGTCCGAGATCCGCGACGGCATCGAAAAATACGGCGTCGTCGAGCACCCGAAGTTCGGCAAAATGTACGCCTATGAGACCGACGGCCTTGGCAACTACGTCTTCATGGATGACGCCAACGTCCCGAGCCTCATGTCCATCCCGTACCTCGGCTACTGCAGCGCCGACGACGAAATTTATAAAAACACCCGTGCCTTTGTTTTGAGCAAAGAAAACCCGTATTATTACGAGGGCACCGCGGCCAAGGGTGTCGGCAGCCCGCACACCCCGCCGGAGTACATCTGGCATATCGCACTTTCCATGCAGGGACTCACAAGCCGTGACCCGGAGGAATGCAAAGCGCTTCTCCACATGTTAAAAACGACCGATGACGGCAAGGGCTTCATGCACGAGGGTTTCCATAAGGACGACCCCTCTAAGTTCACGCGCCCGTGGTTCGCATGGTCAAATTCCCTGTTCAGCGAATTTGTCTTAAAGTGCATTGATGAAAATATTCTATAATTAAGGAGCTGTTTTTCATGGCAGATTTTTACGCACTCGGTGAACTTCTGATCGATTTTACCCCCGCAGGCAAAACGCCGGCCGGCATCCCGATTTTTGAGCAGAACCCCGGCGGCGCACCGGCAAACGTCGCCGTGCAGGCGGCGCGCCTCGGTGTATCCGCAGGCTTCATCGGCAAGGTGGGGCAGGACATGTTCGGCACGTTCCTGCGCGATACGCTCGTTAAGCAAAATGTCGATGTCGAAAACCTCCATTTCTCAAACGATACCGCAACGTCGCTCGCGTTTGTGCAGCTGTCCGAATCCGGAGACCGCGATTTCAGCTTTTACCGCAACCCCGGTGCCGATACGCAGATCACGTTCGATGAGGTCAATAAGGATGCGCTCGCAAACGCCAAGGTGCTGTGTTTCGGCTCGCTTCTGCTCACCGCAGAACCCGGTCGCACGGCTGTGCCGCAGATTGTTTCCTACGCCCGCGAGCACGGTGCTATCACCGCCTACGACCCGAACTGGCGCGCACCGCTGTGGCCAAATGCCGAAGTCGGCATCCACGCCATGAAGAGTCTGCTGCCGCTTGCCGATGTCGTCAAAGCGTCCGATGAGGAGCTCGAAATGCTCACCGGCTGCACCGAGATCGAAGCGGGCGCAAAGGAGTTCTTTAAGCTCGGCGTGCAGGCGGCGGTCATCACGCGCGGTGCAAAGGGCTGCGTTGTCTGCACCCCGAAAACAACCTTAACGCTCAACACCTACGATACAAAAGTCGTCGATACCACCGGCTCCGGAGACAGCTTCTTCGGCGCGTTCCTCACAAAGCTCATGGAGACCGGCAAGCCCGTTTCCGAGATCAACGAAGCCGAGCTGCGCGATGCGGCCGATTTCGCAAACGCCGCAGGCTCCGTCTGTGCGACGAAAAAAGGCGCGATTCCTGCGCTCGCCGACCGCGAATTGATCGAAACGTGCAGAGCGTCTATCCCGCTTTTAAAGCTGTAAGCCGTTTCCTGCAAAATCCGCTTTGCACGGCTGCGGCAAGGTCGTATTAGAGGGGCACATCAAGCACTGCGTGCGCGACGGCATCGAGCACGGCGACGCAGATAAAATCATCGAAAACTTCACAAAAGCTGTGGAACGCTTCTCCAATATGGGCTGATCCCGGCTGAAAATCAAACAAAACAGCGAAGTGCATGGGGATACCCACAGCACCTCGCTGTTTTTAGTTTCTCTCGTATTTCGTCTTTTTCAGTTTCCTTTTTCGGGCTTAGGCAAAGCTTAATAGTCAAAAACTATCGTGCGGCAGTCTTCGCAGATATTTGCCTGTATTCGCACGCGGTGGCTTGGCTTTAACGGCGTGATCTCCACAAAGCCGTCGGCATTTTTGGCGTTTTCAAATACGCCGGGCACGGTGTTCGCAAAGCTGAACGCGCCGTCCTTGCTTGTAAACAAGTATCCCTCGCGCATCGCTTTTCCGCATTTCGGGCAATTCATAGAATTTTTCTCCTCTCTGAATGTATAACAATTTTGCGGAAGCAAACCTTACGGCTCGGCAGGGTGTTGGCTCATCTCGAGCGCTTTCTGCATTTTTTGCTCAAAGTCTTCTGCCTTTACAAGGGTAATGCCTTCACCCTCGTCACCGAGCACGATCAGCCGGTCGCCCTCCTTTAAGTCAAGCATTTCCCGCGCAGCCTTCGGTATGACGATCTGCCCGCGCGCGCCGAGCGTCACCGCACCCCAAAGGTGTTTGCCCGCAGGGGCAGGGGCGAGGGCCGTGTGGCCCACTCGGTTTTGGTCGTGCAAAAGCGCGTCCAGCGTCACACCGTAGTGCCTTGCAAGGCGGTCGCATTTTTCAATGTCCGGCACGGTTTCGCCCGTCTCCCTTAATTAAAGATATTGTTGGGTAAAAAAGAAAGGTCAGTCGATTT
>OJSC01001197.1_pt1 | contig 28473 bp, 23 predicted proteins | sample 1599361 | NCBI WGS metagenome assembly OJSC01 (sample SAMN04168656, study PRJEB22393) | human gut metagenome | biome: human gut microbiome; feature: stool | host: Homo sapiens | collected 2014-03-17 | reverse complement strand
TTACCGCCTTTTTCCAGCAGTCCATCGAAGGACAGAGGTAGGCGCCGCGTCCATTCCTGCGGCCTGTCGCGTCAATCTCGATCGTATCGTCGGCTGTCTTTAAAACGCGGATCATTTCTTTTTTGCTCTTCATTTCTCCGCATCCGATGCACTGTCTGAGCGGCACTTTCTTTGCTCCCACTGTCTATCACTTCCATTTCTGTCAAATCCCGGTTCTGCTGCTTTCTTTCTGCCAAATCTGCTCGTTCCGCCCGAAATCAGCATCCCCGCACATTATCTGTCAGGATTATTCCTGCTCCGCTGCCGGCTCTTCTGTGCCCTCAGCTGCCTCATTTTCTGCTGCCTCGGCTGCATCTTCCTCTGCCACGCTGATCAGCGGGTCGTCGGTGTAGCCCTCGAAGCCTTCCTCATAACCGCTCTCAAGCTCATCTAAAAGACCAGACTCTCTTGCCTGTGTCTCGCTCTTGATATCGATCTTGAAGCCGGTCAGGCGGGCTGCCAGACGTGCATTCTGTCCCTCTTTACCGATTGCCAGGGAAAGCTGGTAATCCGGAACGATCACCTGTGCCTCGCGTGCTTCCTCATCTGCTGCAACCAGGATAACCTTTGCCGGGCTTAACGCGTTCTCAATCAGGAATGCAGGGTTGTCATCCCAGTTGATGATATCGATCTTCTCACCGCGCAGCTCATTGACAACCGCGCTGACACGCGCGCCGTTTAAGCCGACACATGCGCCGACCGGATCGACGTTCGGGTCGTTGGAGCTGACTGCCATCTTCGTACGGGAACCTGCCTCACGTGCGATCGCCTTGATCTCTACGGTACCGTCTCGGACCTCGGCAACCTCAGACTCAAAAAGGCGTTTTACCAGATCTGGATGGCTTCTGGATACGGTGATACGCGGGTCGCGCTGTGTCTCTTTTACTTCGATGACGTACAGTTTGATACGCTCGGTTGGTTTGAATACCTCGCCCTTTACCTGCTCACTCTCGTTCAGGATCGTGTCGATCTTGCCTAAGTTGATGCTGATGTTGCGTCCTACATAGCGCTGTACGATACCCGTTACGATATCTTTCTCTCTGCAGTGCCACTCCTCATACAGGGCGTTGCGCTCTGCCTCACGAAGCTTCTGTAAGATAACATTCTTCGCGTTCTGAACGGCGATACGTCCAAACTCTTTGGAATTGACAGAGAACTGAACGATGTCGCCCAGCTCATACTTGCTGTTTAAGAGCTTTGCCTCTGCCAGGCTTACCTGGGTCATCGGATCCTCTACGGTCTCCACAACCTCACGCTCTGCCACGATGGAAAAATCTCCTGTTTCACGGTTGATGTTTACCTTGACATTATCTGCCCGGCCATAATTGTTTTTGTATGCTGTCAGCAGAGAATTTTCAATTGCTTCTAAAAGAACATCTTTGCTGATATTGTTTTCTTTTTCCAGCAGATTTATTGCCTCAATCAACTCTTTATTCATTTTATTTTATCTCCTCCTACCGTCTAAAAATCAAAGGCTAAACGAATCAAAGCAATCTCTGATTTTTCAAATGTACGCTCGCTGCCGTCCTCCATCGTGATTGTCACGGAATCTGCGTCATAGGACGTAAGCGTTCCTGTAAATTCCTTTTGTTTGTCGATCGCTTTATACAGGCGGATCTCCACATCTTTGCCGATGCTTCTTGCAAAATCCTTCTCTTTCTTCAGAGGACGTCCCAGTCCCGGAGAACTTACCTCCAGTATATAGCTGTCCTCGATGAAATCTTCCTTATCCAGCCATTCACCAAGCAGACGGCTGATTACCTCGCAGTCATCAACGGTAATACCGCCCTCTTTGTCAATGTAGCACCGCAGATACCAGACGCCGACCTCGCGGACATACTCCACATCAACCAGCTCAAACTGATGCTGCTCCAGAACCGGCGTGATCCATGCCTCTACCCGTGCTTCGTACTGCTCTCCCTTTGCCACACCCCCACCACCTTTCTATGAAATTAGAAAGAGTGGACTTTTTTGTCCACTCTTTCCAGTCAGTCTATTATGTTATCATGTCTAGTATAACACGCTTTTTTCGGAAGTTCAAGAGGTATTTCCTATTGTTTCTCTTTATTTACCGAATACAGCCTCATAATCTGCTTTGAATTTCTCGATACCGGCATCAGTCAGCGGATGTTTTACCATCTGCATCAGAACCTTGAACGGAACCGTTGCGATGTCAGCGCCAGCCTTCGCGCACTCGATGATGTGCATCGGATGTCTGGTGGAAGCACAGATAATCTCGGTGGAAATCTCCGGATAATTGTCAAAGATCTCTACGATATCGTAAATCAGGTCTGTACCGTTGGTGGAGATGTCATCCAGACGGCCTAAGAACGGAGAAACGTATGTAGCGCCTGCTCTTGCAGCCAGAAGTGCCTGGTTGGCAGAAAAGATCAGGGTTACGTTGGTCTTGATGCCCTCAGCGGACAGAGCTTTCACAGCCTTTAAGCCCTCGGTAGTCATCGGGATTTTAACAACCATGTTCGGATGAATCTTAGCGATCTCACGGCCCTCAGCGATCATATCCTCTGCCTTCACAGTCGTAGCCTTAACCTCACCGGAAATCGGTCCATCTACAATGCTGGTAATCTCTTTGATAACCTCATTAAAATCACGGCCTTCTTTTGCAATCAGAGACGGGTTTGTGGTAACGCCACAGATAATACCCATATCATTCGCTTCACGGATCTCATCAACATTCGCGGTATCAATAAAAAATTTCATTTCCCATATCCTCCTAATTTTTACTAAGATAGATAACCAATATCACTTATATCTACTATATATAAGTATATCACACTTGTCCCATCTATTTCTATATCAGAATCCATATTTTACAAACAAAATACAGTCCCCTTACACACTTCAAACATTCTTTTAACAATCTTCCAGCGAACAGCGTCAGCGCCTTCGCCCCACATTGCGCCTGCTCTCAGGAAAAGCACTGACCAAACGCGGAGGAAACATCACATACGCCGGTCCTTGGCGAGGTCTTTCCGAGCCTAGTACCACTGCGTAGGTGCAAGAGCGCGAGCGTTTTCCGGAGCCTTTGTGTCAGCGCTTTTCCGTCACGCTCACGACATCTCTCTATTTCCCTTGTCCGTAATACGCCCCCGGGCCATGCTTCCGCAGATAATGTTTATCCTGCAGGCACTGCGGCGCTTCCTTCACATCCGGATTGATCATCTCGCAGCGCGCCGCCATCTTGGCAACCTCCTCGAGTACAACCGCGTTGTGAACCGCCTCATGCGCATCCTTGCCCCAGGTAAACGGTCCATGGTTCTTGCAGAGCACACATGGCACCGCCATCGGGTCGAGCTTCCTCTCCTCAAACAAATCTGCGATCAGCACGCCTGTGTTCCACTCATAATTCTTTAATTCTTCCTCATTTAAGTTTCTCGCGCATGGAACGGAACCATAGATATAATCTGCATGGGTCGTTCCGTAGCACGGAATGTCGCGTCCCGCCTGCGCCCAGGAAGTCGCCCACGGGCTGTGCGTGTGAACCACGCCGCCAATCTTCGGAAAACGGTTATAAAGAATCAGATGGGTTTTTGTATCAGAGGACGGATTCAGCGTTCCCTCGACGCGGTTTCCTTCCAGATCCATGACAACCATATCATCTGGCGTCAGTTTGTCATAGTCCACGCCCGACGGTTTGATGACAAACAGCCCCTTCTCACGGTCAATCCCGGAAACATTGCCCCAGGTAAAGGTAACAAGACCATATTTCGGAAGCAGCATATTGGCTTCATATACTTCTTTTTTTAATTCTTCCAGCATCGATTAAAACCTTCCTTCTACGGCGCCTCTCTCGGCAGCCAGACCATTGATATAGCTTGTCATAAACGCATTGAAGCCCTCGACATCCTTTGCATCCGGCTCCATCGTTTCCGCCTTTGCATCTGCAAATACCTGCTCATTTAAGTAATCGGACAAGCTCTGTCCCGGCTTCTTATCCTTGCGGTATGCCGCCAGAACCGCGATACCCCAGGCACCGCCCTCACCGGCCGTCTCCATAACGGATACCGGCACGTCAGCCGCTGCCGCCATGATGCGCTGTCCAACCCCCTTGGTCTTGAAGAATCCGCCGTGACCCATCAGTTTATCCAGTGTCACGTGCTCTTCCTTGAACAGAATGTCCAGACCATATTTCAGGGTTGCCAGGGAACTGTATAAGTGGGTACGCATGAAGTTTGCCAGTCCCAGCTTGCTGTCCGGACGACGCATAAACAGCGGGCGTCCCTCCTCGAAGTCGGTGATCGGCTCGCCGGAGAGGTAGCAGTAGGACATCAGTCCGCCGCAGTCTTCATCGCCCTCAAGCGCCTTGCGGTACAGGGTTCCAAACAGGGTGTTGCGATCTGTTTTCTGACCCATCAGCTCATAGAACTCTTCAAACAGACCTACCCAGGCATTCAGATCGGAGGTACAGTTGTTGCAGTGAACCATGCCAACCAGATGACCGTCTGGCGTAGTTACCATGTCAATCTCCTGGTGAACCGTCTCCAGAGTCTTTTCCAGAACAACCATTGCAAATACGGAAGTTCCGGCAGATACGTTACCGGTGCGGACTGCCACACTATTGGTTGCAGTCATACCGGTTCCTGCATCGCCCTCCGGCGGGCACAGCGGAATGCCAGCTTCCAGATTGCCGCTCTCATCCAGCAGCTTCGCGCCTTCCTCCGTCAGCGTTCCCGCCTCATCGCCAGCGCTCAGAACCTCCGGCAGAAGGTCGCGCAGCTTCCACGGATATCCCTTTAGAACCATCATTTCTTCGAACTTATCCAGCATTTCAGCATCATACTGTCCGGTTGCCGGGTCGATCGGGAACATACCCGAAGCATCGCCGACGCCAAGTACCTGCTTACCGGTCAGTTTCCAATGTACATATCCGGCTAAGGTGGTCAGAAAATGCACGCGGGATACATGCTCCTCGCCGTTGATCACCGCCTGATACAGGTGTGCAATACTCCATCTCTGCGGGATATTGTAGTTAAACAGGTCCGTCAGGCGTCTTGCTGCCTCAGCGGTCATCGTATTTCTCCAGGTACGGAACGGAACGAGCAGTTTTCCGTCCGCATCAAATGCCATATAGCCGTGCATCATGGCGCTGACGCCCATCGCACCAACCTTTTTAAGCGTTAAACCGTATTGTTTCTTCACATCGGCAGCCAGATCCGCGTAGCAGTCCTTTAAGCCTTTCCAGATATCTTCCAGGGAATAGGTCCAGATACCATTTTCCAGACGGTTTTCCCACTCATAGCTCCCCTGCGCGATCGGCGCGGTCGTGCCGTCCGTCAAGACTGCCTTGATTCGGGTCGAACCAAATTCAATTCCGAGCGCTGTATTTCCGCTCTCTATGTCTTTCTTGATCTCTTCCGCACTGCGGCCCATATCCATCCTCCTCATTGTAGCAAAAAGCGCACCGCCGCCGGAATTTTCATCCCCTTGGCTGCGGCACGCCCCGTCATTCATAACTATTCTATTTTCACAGTTGTGGCAAAAACTTATGCAGTTGCGTCTTTTTCAAAATTTTTTATCTTTCAAACGCCCTATTATTTCATAAAGAATTTCTGTAAATCAGCCTCTGTCGTATCTTCGCCGATTGTAATTAACTCGGTACCAGTCAGACGCGCGAACATAGCGATGTCATCTCTCGTCAGAGCGGTAGATACAACGGAGTGATGAGCGCCGCCTGCGTAGCACCATGCAGCCGTACCGATCTGGAAGTTCGGTTTATGACGGTACATAATTCTCGCTACCGGAAGTTTTGGCATCGGTTTCGGCTGTTTTACAAGCTCGATATCTGCACAGATGATGCGGAAATGATCGCCCATATCTACCATCGTTACCTGGATACCATCGCCGGTCACGCCGTCGAAAATCAGTCTTGCCGGATCTTCCTTGCCGCCGATACCCAGCGGGATTACATCGATCTCCGGTTTGGTTGCTGCAAATGCCGGCGGAACCTCCAGCATATGGGAAGCTAACTCTAACTCCTGTCCCGGAGTCAGATCGTAGGTATAATCCTCGATAAAGCCGGTCGCGCCCTCTTTGCCCTCGGACATCTTCATCAGGACTGCAGACAGAGCGGAAATCTTGTAATCGCCCTCCGGACCAAAGCCGATGCCTTTGCCCATCAGGTTCTGTGCTGCGATACCCGGAAGCTGCTTTAAGCCATGCAGATCCTGGAAAGTGTCTGCGAATGCACCGATTCCGTTCTTGAAGAGGAATTTCTCCAGACCCACTTCGTATTTAGCCTGCTCGCGGACAGAATCAATGCGGTCAGTCTTCATTGTATACTTATCGGTATACTCTTTCATCTTCGCGTCGATCTCTTCTTCGGTTACCTGGTTGATGATGTCAACCAGATCGCCCAGTGCGTAGTAGTTGCACTCCCAGCCGTATTTGATCTGGCTCTCTACGCGGTCGCCGTCGGTAACCGCCACCTCGCGCATGTTGTTGCCGAAGGAAGCTACCTTTAAGGACTTGGAGTAGGAGATAGCCTTTGCAACGGATGCAAACTGGCGGATCTTTGCTACCACATCGTCATGTTTGTAATATCCAGCTACAACCTCATGCGGAATACCCATTCTGGCAACGATGAAGCCGTACTCACGGTCGCCGTGTGCGGACTGGTTCAGGTTCATGAAATCCATGTCGATCTCATCATACGGAAGTTTCTCATTTGCCTGTGTATGTAAATGAAGCAGCGGTTTTCTTAATTCCTGCAGACCCTTGATCCACATTTTTGCAGGGGAGAAGGTGTGCATCCATGTGATAACGCCGACACAGTCATCATCATTGGAAGCTTTCCGCATATCCTGAATACAGATTTCAGAAGTCTCTACGGTCGGAAGAAGTTCGATCTCTGCCAGATCGCCCACTTTTTCGTTTAAGAATGCAACCATCTGACGGCTGTCTTCTGCAACCTGTTTCAGGCATTCCTCTCCGTATAAGTCCTGGGAACCCACAATAAAGTATAACTTTTTCATTTTTATCTGCCTCCTTGTCATTTTCAATGTATATCCCGAACCGAATTTCCGTTGTTAAACATCACTGGAAACCGATACGAATACTTCTTTTCCTGCCAGTCCGAATCCTCTATCATCCGCAGAAGATTGCGCGCTGTCAACCGCCCAAGATTGTACTTGGGATGAATCACGGACAGGATCGTGAGATCCCCCTCCTGCACCGGTCCGGCATCATCAAACGATACCAGGGAAATATCTTCCGGCACGCGCAGTCCGCGGTCCTTTAAAAAATCCATATAGCTGCCCGCCACCTCGTCGTTGTAGAGGATCATCGCGGTACAGTCCTTCGTCCGGCGGTACATCCGCTGGAGTCCTTTTTTACTTAATTTCTCTTCCATATCCCGGGTCGAATACCAGCGGATCCAGTCCTCCTGGAAATCGATCCCGAAATCCGACAGGCACTCGATAAAGCCGCGGTAGCGCTCGATCCCCTGCCAGTCATCGTATTTGAAAATACCGCCGATCCGGGTATGTCCGTTCTGTATCAGAATCCGCGTCAGCTCATAGCCCGCGCGCGCATCCGACATCTCCACGCTGTCAAACGTCTCATTCTGGTAATGATTGTGAATAAACAGCGTCGGAATATTTCTCCGCCGTATCTCCTTGTAAAGCCGCAGATTCGGATTCGGGAAACTGGAACGCGTCCCCTCGATGATGAGTCCAGACACATTGCGCCCCAGCATCCCCTTGAGATACAGAGCCTCGTCATTTAAGCGGTTGCGCGTGACTGAAACACTGATCTCATAGCCTTCCTCCCGCAGGACGGACTCGATTCCCTCATACACCTGCGGAAACAGGTAATCTGAAAAATAGCTGAGAATCAGTCCGATGCGGGGACGTTCTTCCTTATTCTTCTCCGGCGCGTAGGAAACGTAAGTGCCGCTTCCCTTGACCCGGGCAATCAGCCCGTCCTGCTCCAGGCGGTCGAGCGCATTGCGGACCGTCTGGCGGGAGTATCCAAATTTATTCTGGAGCATGTGCTCGGACGGAAACTTGTCCATATTCCGGAGCACCCCGCTCATAATCAGCGTCCGACCCCAGTTGTAGAGCTTCTGATATTTAAGTCCATCCTGATTCCGGCTGCTGTTCTCCCTCATACTGTAACCTCCAGATGTCGCTTTTGTCTGTCCTATTTGATAACCTGCAGGGACTGGCGGTCTGCGAATACAGCTACGAATATCAGGAATACAACACCCTGGATGAGCTGCATCATCTGTGTGGTAAAGACCATCATCGTCAGACCACTGTTCAGGACGATGTACAGAAGAGAACCAACGATGATATTCTCAAAACGTACCTTCGCACCACCGGAAATCGGCATACCGCCCAGTACCAGTGCAATCAGGATCTGGGTCTCAAGCTGGTTACCACCGGAAGAAGTAACCGAACCAACCTTGATAACATTGATAAATGCGGCAAATCCTGTGATCGCACCTGCCAGTGTGTAGATAAGGAACTTCATGCGGTCGGTACGGATGCCGGAGAACATCGCCGCTTTCTCACCTGCTCCGATCGCCTTTAAATAAGTACCAAACTTGGTAAAGCGGAATAAAATAAATCCGATAATCAGGACCGCCAACGTACAAGCCAGCTTTAATTCAGTGCTGTCGAAGTTGATTAACATCGCAGAGCCGGCTACCGGCGCGTTGGTCGTCAGATATTTGATAAATCCACGGAATAAGAACATCGTACAAATCGTAACGATGAAGGATTTAATCTTGCGGTATACATAAAAGTAACCGTTGATGGCGCCAATCGCTGCACCAACCGCGATACCTGCCACAATCGCCAGTGGAATGCTGGTCTTGGAAACCATGCAGACAACAATCGATGCAATACCAAGAATGGAACCCTGGGAGAAATCCAGACCGCCCATCGTCATGATAAAGAATACGCCGGTTGCCGAAATCATGGTGACATACACCTGGGAAAGTACCAGAGGAAGGTTATTCATCATCCGGAAATTCGTCAGGGCATTGAACATAAGAAAGATGATAATCAGTCCCGCAATCGGCAGAAGCGAACGGATCATCGTCATTTTTGATAACTTTTTGAGCTGCTGCTCTTTATTTTCCGTACTTGTCTTAACTTGATTCTCCATTGCATCCTCCTTATACCATCATCGTGATCAGGCTGTTCTCATCCATCGCCTCATCACGTTCCAGCTCACCGCTGATCTTGCCGTCCTTCATGATAATGATGCGGTCGCACATACCAATCAGCTCCATCAGCTCCTCGGAAATCATGATAATCGATTTTCCGTTCTTTCTCATCTGGTTCATTAACTGGTAAATGTCCTGTTTAACCTTGATATCAATACCACGGGTCGGACTGTCGAGAACGACAATATCGGAATCTTTTCCAATCCATCTTGCCAGAACGACCTTCTGCTTATTACCACCAGAAAGCTCCGAAACGAACTGGTTTACGTTTACCATCTTAACGGACATCTGTTTTGCAAACTGGTTGGAAAATTCTCTTAATTTCTTATCGCTCAACAGGTGAAGCTTGTTTGCCAGCGAATCCAGGGACGGCAGGCAGATGTTGTCGCCGATGCTCTGGTTTAAAACGACCGACTCATTATCACGATCCTTCGATGTATACGCGATGCTGTGCTTGATCGCGCTCGGAATATCGTTGATCTGCGTTCCGTCTGCCAGCTGTACCGTACCGGTTCTGTCATAGGAAGCGCCGAAGATTGCTTTGCCGATCTCATGCATACCGGACTCGGACAGACCACCAAAGCCAAGGATCTCGCCCTTGTGAAGATCAAAGCTGACATCCTCGATGAGTCCCGGAACCGTCACGTTCTTAACAGAAAGAACAACTTCATCTGATACTTTCTCGCCGTAATCTGCACGGTAATAATCACCTGTTACCTCACGGCCTACCATCAGACGTTTCAGATCGTCCTCGGTCACATCCTTGCTCTTGACGGTATCAATGTAAACGCCGTCGCGCAGGATCGTGATGGTATCTGACTTCTCCAGAATCTCCGGAAGGTCATGGGAGATAAAGATAACTGTGTTGCCGCTCTCACGGATGCGGTTCATGTGTTTGTAAAGTTCTTCACGGCCTTCCTGGGAAAGTGCCGTGGTCGTCTCATCGATGACAACGATCTTCGGATTGAAGTAGGTTGCCTTTACGATCTCGACCAGCTTCCGGTCCTCGAAATTGTAGTTGTCGATGATGTCTGCCGCCTTGATGCGCTCGAAGCCGTACTGTTTCAGAAGCTCCGTCGCCTTTTTATTCATGGCATTTGTATTTTTAATTCCCATATGTACGAACTGATCTTCGTGTCCCAGGAATATATTTTCCGCTACTGTAAGTCCCGACAGGGTTCCTAACTCCTGTACGATAATAGAAACACCCTCGTTGTTGGCTTCTACCTGATTCTTCGGATGAATCTCTTTCCCATCCAGAATGAAGGTACCGCTTCCGATACTGTAGATGCCGGTCAGCATGTTGGTCAGCGTCGATTTACCGGAACCATTCTCTCCGATCAGCGCGTGAACCTCGCCTTTATTGACATTAAAAGACACATTCTGAACTGCCTTCGTGATACCGAAGGACTTGCAAAGATTTTTTACCTGTAATCTTACCTCGCTCATTGCATTTCCTCCCTCGATTTACTTGACAATCTCGCCTTTTTCTGCTTTTGTGGTCAGCGTGATGATAATTAACAGTGCCAGACCTGTAATAACGTCCTGGATCGCTGTCGGTGCACCCATCGCGATGAAACCAAAGAAAATAATGTTGATAACAAACTCGCCGATGACGATCGCCTGCAGCGGCATACCATATTTCTTAAACGCCAGACCAAAGAAGCATCCCATCGTCGGAACAAAGTTACGGCTCATCGATGCCATACCGGTTACTGCTACCATGGAGGAACCGTAGCTGATCGTCAAGATAGCCATAACGCCTAAAAATGCGCCGCTTAAGATAAATGCAAGCACTTTGTACTTATTAACATTGATACCCATGTTTTTCGCTACGAACTCGTTGCTGCCGATCGCATATGTATAAGTACCAATCTTTGTATAATTTAAGAAAATGTAGGCTGCCACACATGCCAGAAGTGCCAGGATGATATTCCACGGCATCTGTCCGAATGCACGGAGGTTGGACGGGAGCGTCTGCTCCACGCCGCCTGCAATATAGTTGGCAACTGACTCATAGATAAGAGCCAGACCCGTCGTTACAATCATGGACGGGATACGGAGTTTCACATAAAAAATACCGTTTAAAAGTCCGACAATCGTACCGGTCAGCACGCTGCCGATGATAAGTCCGGCATATCCCATGCCGAAACGAGAGGCAAATACACAGCCTACAATCGCTGAAAGCATGATGTTCGCGCCGATGGAGAAGTCGAACATACCCATAACCATAACAAAGTAAAAACCAACCGCGCCAACCGTCGCGATCAGGCTGGCCTGAAAATAGCTCAGCATATTGGCCGGAGAACCAAAATTGCCCGGCGTCAGAACTTTAAAAATCGCCCAGGAAAGCACTACCAGACCCACCAGGATGATATAACCCTTGGCAGTTCCCGAAAGTTTTTTCTTTCCGGTTGTTTCAACAACAGAAGAACCCATATTTTATACCTCATTCATAACTGCTCAGTTTCTTTTTTCTTTTAAAAGAAAAGACCGGCATCGCGCCGTGCGATACCGGCCTTTTCTATTACATTCAGCCTCTTAAAATTCTATAATTTGAATCAGTTTCTGAATTAATTAGTTGCCTGCTCTCTGTGCAGCATCCTCGATGGAGATACCAGCTGCAGTTGCTTTCAGGTCATCCAGGCTAAGCTCGGACATAGCTACCAATTCCTCATCGGTGTATGGAAGCTGGTCTACGAAGTACTGCTCATATGCTTTGTAGTCGTCCGGAGAAGATACATACAGATACGGGAACGGAACATCCTCGAAATTGCCCTCAATACCTGTGTAGTTGCCCTTGATTGCGTTGTATACCATCATGAAAGCGATAAGCGGGTCGCAGTAATGTCCGCCAGACTGGCCAGCCATGGAACCGTTCTCAAGTCTCTCTCCAAGATCCGGAAGGAAGTCGGTGGAAACAATGTCGATATCCTGAACTTTACCTGCACGCTCAACTGCTGCGATAGCGCCCTGAAGCGGGTCACCGCCGCCGCCTGCCGGGATCAATGCGTCAAGAGTCGGGTCTGCAGACATCAGAGCCTCTGCTGCCTTGGATCCACCCTCAGAAGAAGTACCAGCGTACTGCGGCTCAGACAGCTTAGCCTGATCATCCGGATGCTCTGCGTTCCATTTCTCAACACCAGCTTTGTAGCCTTCCCATCTGCCAAGCCAGGTAGCGTCGCCCTGCTCCCAGCCGATCAGACCGATGTTTCTGTCGCCCTTGTCCAGAAGAATCTGAACTAATTTTTCACCGTTCTCCGGCTCGTTCTCATGAACAGCGCCGATGTAGTATGGTGATGCGGTTGCTAAATCATAGATATCCTTGCTGTTCTCCTGGCTGATAACACGGAAGAACTGTGCCAGATATACTTTATTGTCATTACATGTCTTAATAGCGGATGTCATCTCTGTATCAGAAGAGTTGCAGATGATGATACCCTGGCATCCTGCTGCTGCTAACTGCTCTACGGATGCAGTAACCTTCTCCGACACATGACCCTGGTCAACATACTGAACCTGAACGCCCAGAGCCTTTGCTGCCTCGTCGATGATCAGCTTACACTGGGAACCAAGTACATCGGTGGAGGACCAGATGGAAACACCGATCTTGATGTCTTTGTTGTCGATCGTCGAAGCTGCTGCCTCGCTTCCTTCTGCTGCAGAAGCATCTGCTGCCTGTGTCGCATTTGCTGCTCCAGAGCCGCCGCATGCGGTCATGCTCACTGCCATCGCTGCTGCTGTCATGGATGCAGCGGCACGTTTGAACATTTTTTTCATTCTAACTACCTCCCATAAAATTTTCTTTGCAAGCGGCACCCCAGCCGCACTGCGTTGTTGCTTTTCACAACTTTTTGTAATTTTATTATAACAATCCAGGACAAATTGCGCAAGTAAATACAAGATCATTTTTTCATAAAGTTGTATTTTATTTTGTATATTGTTATAAGTTTAACGTCTAATTTTGACATCCTTTTATCCGAAATACAAATGATGCATAAATTAAAGCGGCTGTTTTCGCTAAATATTTATGCATCATGTATAAGTTTGTTGATTTTCTCTCGAATTATGTCGAATCAAAAGAATACAGCTTTATATTGTTTCTGATATGTACTGTACTTTTTTCAGATGTCTTCCCTCTCTTTGCATGGATATTTCCCGTCATTTTGACTGTTCTATCTTGATGCTGTCATACCAGACATTCATGCCGGTTTGTCTGTCTCCGGAAGAGAATTTCTACTTTTTCTTCTTTACCATCGCAAGGATCGACTGAAGCACGATGAAGAAGCATAAAAGCGCCGCGATCGTGATACGGGTCCACCAGGAAGAAAGTGTTCCCTGGAAAGTGATAAATGCCTCGATCGTCGCCTTGATAAGGACGCCAAACAGGGTTCCGAATACATTACCGACGCCGCCGGTTAAGAGCGTGCCGCCGATAACAGAGGAAGCTATCGCATCCATCTCGAAGCCCTTTGCCTGCTCAACGAAGCCGCCCAGCGTATTCAGACAGAACAGGACGCTGCCGACGCCACAAAGGAAACCGTCCAGGATATAGGCTTTCAGTTTTACCCGGCGCACATTTAATCCCATCATCAGAGCTGACTGCTCGTTGCCGCCGATCGCATAGATGCTGCGTCCAAATTTCGTATATTTCAGCATGATAAATGCCAGAACCAGAAGAACCAGCGCAATCACAACCGTCGGATAGATATATGGATAAATCATCATGCCTTTTTTGTTGAGATAGCCGCCGAACGGAATATAAAGTTTCATCTTCGCCCATGCCATGAAAGTTTCATTCGTAATACTGATCATGTCCTTGGAAATGATCGCAGTCATGCCGCGGGCAAAGAACATACCCGCCAGGGTAACAATGAATGGCTGGATATCCATGTAGGCAACCAGGAATCCCTGTACCAGACCAAAGACAATCCCGGTCACCAGCACGATGAGAACCGCCGGAACCGCACCGATACCGCCTTTTTCCATCATCCATGCCAACATCATACAGCCCATCGCCACAAAGGAACCGACGCTGATATCGATACCGCCGGTGATCATGACGATCGTCATGCCGATACCGATGACAATCAGACCCGCATTGGAAATAAAGAGGTTTAAGAAGTTCTGTGTCTTGGCAAAGCCCTGTGCATTAAAGAGCACGCAGCCGATCGCGTACATCACGAAGAACAGCAGGATCGTGACAAGAAGCAGGAACGTGTTCTGATTTAATTTCTTCTTTTCTTTCATGATTTATGCCGCCTCCTTTCCTGCCGCGCCCAGTTCTTTTTTCTGTGCCAGAGATTTTCTCCATCTAGCGAATCCCGGTGACTGGAGTGCTACGATGATGACAACCACGATCGCCTTGTAAACCGGAACCTGATCCGAGGATACGTGCATCGCATACAGGGTGGTCGTCAGCGCCTGAATCGTATACGCGCCGATGACGGAACCTGCCAGCGAGAATTTACCGCCGCCAAGGGAGTTTCCGCCGATGGCAACTGCCAGGATCGCATCCAGTTCCATATTAAGACCGATGTTATTCGCATCCGCCGAGTAGATACGGCTGGAAGCAATCAGACCGGAAAGACCGGAACAGAGTCCACAGTACGCGTAGGTGAGGAAAATAATCATGACCGATTTGATGCCGACAAGCTGGGACGCACGTTTATTGATTCCGACCGACTGGATATACATGCCCAGTGCCGTTTTCTTCAAAAGTAACGAAGTCAGTGCCACAACGACAACCGCCACGATAAACGGGGTCGGAACCGGAAATCCCGGAAGGGAAGCGCCCAAGGTACGGTAGCTGTCCACGCGCACGTATGTGATCTGTCCATCCGTGATCAGCTGGGCGATACCGCGCCCGGCGGTAAACATGATAAGAGTCGCTACCATCGGCTGGATGTTTAACTTTGCAACCAGAAAACCGTTGAAGCAGCCGATCGCCGCACCGACGATGAGCGCTGCCAGGAAGCCAAGAATCAGCGGATTGGCATATGCAGTTGCTGCGCGCTCGCCGCCAGTTAAGAGGTTGCAGCAGACTGCCGCACTGACCGCCATGATCGCGCCGACGGAAATATCCGTTCCAGCGGAGGACGATACGACAAGCGTCATGCCGACTGCCAGAATCACCAGCTCTGACGCACGGTTGATGATATCGATTAAGTATCCGTAGAGAACGCCGTTCCGCACCTCAATCGCGAAGAAGTTCGGCGTCGTGACGATATTTACCAGCAATACCAGCACAAGGCAGAAAATCGGAAGAAACAGCCTCTGCGAGGTAATTTTTTTGAACGTCATATTTTTCATAGCTACTGTCCTCCTGCAATGGTTGACATGATGTTGGACTGGTTCATCTCATCCTCGGAAAGTTCTCCTACCTTTGCACCATCGCGCATAACAACCATGCGGTCGCAGGTACGGAGCATCTCCTCAATCTCGGAAGAAATAAACACGACTGCCATGCCCTGTTCTGCCAGTTTTACGACCAGTTTCTGAATCTCTGTCTTGGTTCCGACGTCGATGCCACGGGTCGGCTCGTCCAGAATCAGGAAATCCGGATTGGTCAGAAGCCAGCGTCCGATGATTACCTTCTGCTGGTTGCCGCCGGAGAGTGATTTGATCGGTGTCTCACGGCTGGCGGTCTTAATCTGCAGCATATCAATGTATTTATCGGTAAATTCTTCCTGCTGCTTGCGGCTGAGCAGGTGGAACATACCGCGTTTTGCCTGAAGTGCCATGATCAGGTTCTCACGCACGGATAGATCCGCGATGATACCCTCGTTTTTCCGATCCTCCGGCAGATATGCCATGCCGGCATTCATCGAAATCAGCGGGTGGCGCGCCGCGATCGGTCTGCCCTTGACGCTCAGTTCGCCCTCATCCGGCTTTTCCGCTCCATAGAGAACACGGACCGTCTCAGAACGTCCCGAACCCAGAAGCCCGGTAAATCCGACAACTTCACCCTTGTGAATCACCAGATCAAACGGTTTTATGTATCCTTTCTTTCCGAGTCCCACCGCCTTGATAACGATGTCCTCTTCGCCATGCTTCTCCTCACTCTTGGAATCCTTGATCGCTGCCAGATCATCGAAATCCTTTCCCATCATCTTGGCAACCAGCTGGACTCTCGGAAGCTCCGCCGTCGTAAATTGTCCTACCAACTGCCCATTCCGAAGAACGGTGATCTTATCGCAGACTGCATACACCTGCTCCAGGAAATGGGTAACGAATATGATGCCGACACCTTCGGATTTCAGGCGGCGCATCAGATTAAAGAGCTTTTCTACCTCTCCATCATCGAGGGAGGAGGTCGGCTCATCAAGAATCAATACCTTTGCCGACATATCGACTGCACGGGCGATCGCTATCATCTGCTGAATTGCAATCGAATAATTGTCGATCGTCTGTGTTACATCTGCATGTATGTCAAGGTCCTGCAGCAGTTTGCTGGCCTTTTTATTCATTGTTTTCCAGTCAATCAATCCGCCTTTTCGCGGTTCGCGTCCGATAAACAGATTCTCCGCAACCGTCAGGTTCGGACAGAGATTGACTTCCTGATACACGGTGCTGATGCCCCGGTTCTGTGCTTCCTGCGGGCTGCGGTTGATGATCGCATGATCGCAGCCGTCTATCATGATTTCCCCTGTTTCAAACTCCTCTACACCCGTCAGGACTTTGATCAGCGTGGATTTTCCTGCGCCATTTTCCCCCATCAGGGCATGAATTTCGCCTTTTTTTAAGGTAAAATCCACATTCTGCAGAGCTTTTACACCCGGGAATGTCTTATAAATATGCCTCATCTCAAGAACGGAATCCTTTTCCATAAAAGCTTTGCCTCCTTATTTTTTGAAAAAGGAAGCGCAGGGACGGAAACCTAAGCCTCCAGCCCCGCGCCTCCTGATTGCCAAGTGCCTGCCGTCCGCCGAAACCTCCGGTCTGACACTCATTCACTTACGGTCAAAAGCGATTGCCTGTCCGATTATTAACATTTAAAAATACCATTCAAAACCGAATTAGTAAGCTCTTGTCTTTAAGATTTCTTCCAGATCCATGCTTGTATCGAAGTATGCTTCGTCTACGTACTGAATCTTCTCAACCTCTTCGCCTTTTTCCAGTTTCTGGATGATTTCAGCTACACGCGGACCATGAAGCGGGTTGCACTCGAAGGTTGCGTTTAAGTCGCCAGCGATCATAGACTCGAAAGCTGCCTTTACAGAGTCAAAACTTACAACGATGATGTCGCCCTCCGGACCACAGGTCTTGCCTGCTGCCTTGATAGCATCGATGGCACCAAATGCCTCGTTATCATTCTCACAGATAACAACGTCAATGTCATCATAGCTCTTTAAGAAGGACTCCATAACTTCCTGTCCTTTTGCCTGGGTGAACTCACCAGACTGTCTGTCAAGCATCTTCCAGTTGGAGTGCTCTTTCAGCTTGTTGTCCATACCTTCCGTACGACCAACCTGTGCGGATGCACCGATGGTACCCTGAATGGTAACCATGTTGATCTCTTCGTCACCGCGTCCCTGATCCTCTAAGTATTTAGCCAGCCAGTCGCCGCAGGTCTCGCCTTCTTTTACGAAGTTTCCGCCTACCCATGCCTCATACAGGCTGTCATCAGAAAGCTGCATCTGACGGTCAGAAAGGATAACCGGGATACCAGCCTCTTTTGCTTCTTCCAGAACGGTCTCCCAGCCAGTCTCAACAACCGGAGCAACTACGATGTAGTCAACACCCTGCTGGATGAAAGAACGGATTGCCTTAATCTGATTTTCCTGTTTCTGCTGTGCATCGTCGAAAATCAGTTTGTAACCATTTTCCTCAGTAAATGTAGATTTGAAAGATTCGGTGTTGGCTGTTCTCCAGTCAGACTCAGCACCAACCTGTGCATAACCTACGGTAATCAGATCGCCGTCTGCTGCCGCTTCTTTCTCTTTGCCCTCTTCTGCTGCCTCTGTATCAGCCGGAGCTGCTGCCTCCGTCTCTTTCTCAGCCGGATTGCTTGTACAAGCGGTCATGGATAACGCCATTGCTGCTGCTAAAGCTGCGGACACTAATCTTTTTCTCATACTGTTTCCTCCTTATAAGACCCAATATATTTGTTTTTGCGTATTTATTATAACAAAGCACCCCGCATCATGGATACGGGGCATCTTTGGAAAAAGGTATATTATTTTTTTGAGATGTTTGTCGTTTTCTGTGTTTTTCCAGGTGTACCCTTAAAAAAATACAATTTTTTTTGAAAAAGTTATGATTTTTTTTGATTTCCCAAATAAACCTTAAAGCAGGTGCCGATATTCTTTTCAGATTCAACCAGGATCTCAGCCTGATCGCCATAATACATCTGAATCCGCTGCACCACATTATGTAGCCCAAATCCGCCGCTGCCGATCGGGGCAAGTTCCTCTTCCGGCTCCAGGGTCAGCTTGGCGCGCACGGCGGCAAGTTCCGCCTCATCCATGCCAATCCCATCGTCCTCCACCTCAAAGACAAGCCCGTTCTGATCCTCATAGCCGCGGATCACAATGCATCCGCCGCCGCGCTTATTTTTGATGCCGTGGTAGAGGGCATTTTCCACCAGCGGCTGCAGCAGCATTTTCAGCACAATCCGGCGCCGGATGGACGGCTCGATCTCGATCGAATAGTCGAGAATGTCCTCGTACCGGATCTTCTGAATCTTCAAATAGCTCCGGATGTGTGATTCTTCCTCCTCGATCGTGATGAAATCGCGCCCGCCCGATAAAACCGTGCGGAAAAAGTCGCTTAAATCCGTTGTCATCTCCACGACCTGGCGGTTGTTGCCGCCCTCTGCCATCCAGACGATCGAATCAAGTGTATTATAGAGGAAATGGGGACTGATCTGCTCCTGGTGGAGGCGCAGCTCCAGCTCCCGCAGATTCTTCTGCTCCTGCCTCGTCTTATCAAGCAGCCGCCGGATGCGGTCGCTCATCTGGTTAAACGCCCGTGCCAGCACGTTGATCTCTTCCAGTCCGCCCGTTCTCGCCCTCGCATTCAGATTCCCGCGGCCGAGCTGTTCTGCCGTCCTCTGTAACTGCTGCAGCGGTTCCGTGATGGATTTCGTGATCGTGACTGCCAGAAACATACCAACCACCAGCACCACCAGAAGAAGCGCCAGATAACTCTGCATCTGATCCGCCATCTGCACCTTCAGCTCTTTCTGAAGCTGCTCCATGTTGATCATCTCATAATAGTTATACTGCGTGATGTAATCCTGAATCAGCGAGCACAGGCCCTGGATGTCATTCTCCCAGATATTGACGTTTTCATCGTAATATCCACCAGCGGCGGCATTTCCAATCATTTTATCCACCGCCCGCTCCAGGGAATCCAGACAGGAGAGGATACCTCTTATCTTGATATCACAGTCCGACCCCGGTTCCCGCTTGATCGTTGTTCCAAACGCCTGTCTCGCTGACGCAATCAGGCTGTGTGGATTCTTGACCACCGTCGCATACTTTGTCTCACCCTCAACAATATCTCCATTTTCAAACTGTTCCGCGTCGATCAGCCCTATCATAACACGGTACATCGAATACTCCATATCCGATTTGAACTTTATGTTGTACTCATTCGCTGTCTTGAGGTTCGCCAAAATCGCATCGTAGGAAGCAGAATAGGAGGCAATCATCTTCTGAAATCCGATCGCCATGCCTGTCAATGGAATGGCGATCACGAAGAGGAGAAGGATCAGACGGACGCGGAGAGAAAGAGGGCGATATGGACGGGCAGCGGATAATGAATCAGCGCCCGGATCCTGATTTTTGTTCAAATCTGCCATCCCTTCTGTTTTTTCAATCTGACCCTGCTCCACTCCCATACCTTTCCTCCCCTTTTCAGTTCATGTACTAACACTTTTCTTACTCCTGCCGCGTCTGGCTCGCCTTATACTCTTTCGGCGACTGCCCCATCACTTTTTTGAACGCCGCGCTGAAATAGTGTGAATCGTTGTATCCCACCTGCTCCCCGATCTCGGAAGTCCGGTAGGAAGTGCATTTCAAAAGCTCACACGCCCGTTCCATCCGCACCTGCGTCAGATACTCCACAAAGGACTGCCCCGTCTCCTGCTTGAAAATCGAGCTGAAATAGCTCGGACTGACGCCAATGTGCACAGCAATCCGGTTCAGCGACAGATCGCTCTGGCTGAAATTTGCCCGGATATATTCCTTTGCATCCCGAATCACGCTGCCATAACGGTCATTCGACGCCCGGTCGCGCGCCTGCAGGGCAACTGTAAACTCCTCGATCAGATAGGCTTTCGTCATCTCCACGCTCTCGATCACCTTCGGGACCCGTTTTATGTCAACCGCACTTTCCGGAACCTCCGGCGGCTCCGCTTTCAATTTCTTCAAAAACTCCTGCACACAGTAAAAAATATCCATCGTCATATACTGACGCAGCAAGAGCGATTTGTAATTATGTTCACCGATCGCTGCGAAATACTCCTCGACAAACGGACTGCACTCTTCGACTGAGCCGAGCTTTAAAAAATCGTTGATGAGCTTCCGGTCAACACCGCTGTAATCCGTTTTATCCAGAAATTCCGTATATTTTTCGTAGCTGACAAAATACCGCTCCAGAAGCCTCGATTTTTCCCGCTCTTCCCGGATCTCGTCCGCCGCCTTTTTCAACGCATCGATGAGTCCCGCCGAGGATACCGGTTTCAGCAGGTAATCGCTGATTCCTATCTTGATCGCCTCTTTTGCATATTCAAATTCATTGTAGCCGCTGAGCACGATGATCCGCGTGCGCGGAAGCGCCTTTTTCACCAGACGGCTCAGCTCCAGCCCATCCATAAACGGCATCTTGATATCCGTCACCAGAATATCCGGCTGTGCCTTCAATATCAGCGGATACGCGTACTCGCCGTCGCCCGCCTCCCCCGCAAATTCAAATCCGTGGCTCGCCCAGTCAATATTATCCCGGATACCGCGCCGGATGATCGCCTCATCCTCTACCAGAAACACCTTTACCATGATTTTCCCCCCTGGACTCCATTTTTGTTTGTCCTTTTTATACCTTTGCCCGAATACACCCGTTTTTCATTTCCGTCCACACGCCATTTTGCCGGCTGAAAACATTCACGCCTTACTTCTTCTCACTCACTTCATACAAATCACTCCGCCGGTTTTCCAGCGACGGAATCTGCTTCCGTATTTTATCCAGATAATCTAAATCAATCTCCGCATAGGTAATCCCCGGTGCATCCTTTGACCGTGCAATCACCGTTCCCCATGGATCTGCCACCAGGCTGTTGCCGTATGCCGCATACGCCGGTTTCTGTCCAATCTGTCCCGGTGCCACGATGTAACAGCCGTTCTCGATCGCCCGCGCCCGCAGAAGGACCTCCCAGTGATCCTTTCCCGTCGGCATCGTAAAGCTCGCCGGAACAAAGATAACCTGCGCCCCGCGAAGCGCCATGAGCCGGTAAATCTCCGGAAAACGCACATCATAGCAGATCGACATTCCAAAAACGCCCAGCTCCGTCTCCACCGTCACAATCGAATCGCCCGGTTTGACCCGGTCCGACTCCCGGTACGGCGTGCCGTCCGCCAGCGTGATGTCAAACATATGCAGTTTGCTGTATGTCGCCAGAATCTTCCCCTCCGGCGAAATCAGCACACTCGTATTTGCCGATCGTTTTTCCCCCGGAAGTGCCTGCGTGATACTGCCCCCGTGAATATAGACGCCGTGTTCCTTCGCTTTCGCGCAGAGGCGCTCGGTCGTGTACCCCGGAATTTCCTCGCGTCCGCCGCCTTCACCGATATTTTTGCCGATCAGATTCATCACCTCCGGGAAACAAATAAGCTTCGCCCCCTTTGCCGCCGCCTCATCAATCCAGGCGCATGCCGTCTCCAGATTCTTTCCTTTATCATTCTGTGTATCCATCTGCATCAATGCCACTGTATATCTGCGTATCATAAATACCCCCTGTATCCTGTCTATAAGCGCTTTTCTCTCCACAATTACCTATATTTTATTATAGCATCTCTTTTCCACACGGGTCAACCAATGCAAGGCACGTATGCGCGAACAGTAACCCGGCTTTTCATTTCCGCATATTATAAAGTAAGAATGTTTCAAGGAGCGTAACTGTCCCACTGATACACAGTTACCCAGGTATTTGCTTATGCCGCCCATTCTGGAAGTTTCCGGGCTTTCCTACTCCTACCACACGATATCCGGGGAGACGAAAGCCCTTTCTGATATATCATTTCAGGTAGAAACCGGCGAATTTATCGCCATTGTCGGACCGTCCGGCTGTGGAAAATCCACGCTGCTCTCCTTAATCAGCGGGCTCCTGCCGCCGGAAGAGGGTTCCATTCTTATAAATGGGGTTCCGCTCTCGAAAAGCCAGTGCCGCATCGGTTATATGCTGCAAAGCGACCAGCTTTTCGAGTGGAGGACGATCATCCAGAATGCTGCCCTCAGGCTGGAAATCCAGAAAAAAATGGATCATGCCGCGGAAGACCGCCTCCACCGGCTCTTAAAAATCTACGGACTGGAACAATTTGAGCATTCCCGCCCCTCCGAACTATCCGGTGGAATGCGCCAGCGCGCCGCCCTGATCCGGACACTGGCGCTGGAACCGGAGCTTCTGCTTCTCGACGAACCATTTTCGGCGCTCGATTATCAGACACGCTTAACCGTCTGCGACGATATCAGCACCATCATCCGGGAGAGCCGCAAAACTGCGATTCTGATCACCCACGACCTCTCCGAAGCCGTGAGTGCCGCCGACCGCATCCTGGTTCTGACTAAACGCCCCGGAACCATCTGCCGCATCCTGCCGGTTACCTTCCCGCTGTCCGCTAACCGACCGCTGGAATGCCGGAATGATCCGGCTTTTTCTCTTTATTTCAATGAACTATGGAAGACACTGCAAGGGGAGGGCAAAAAGTATGAAATGTAAGAAAGAATCCACCGCCCAGAAAGCCTACCTCCGCCGCCAGCTCCATCGGCGCCGTCTGGTTCTCTTCTGCCGGATTTTCTTATTCGTTTTCTTTTTAATATGCTGGGAAATGAGCGCCCGACTGGGGCTCATCGACGCGTTTATTTTTAGTTCCCCGTCACGCACCGTGCGCTGTTTCCTGCGGATGATGCAGGACAAAAGCATCCTCATCCACACCGGCGTGACGCTCTATGAAACGCTGATCAGCTTTACACTGGTCATCCTCTGCGGGCTGATCGGCGCGGTTCTCCTCTGGTCGAGCCGGAATCTTTCAGAGATTCTGGAGCCGTATCTCGTCATGCTCAACAGTCTGCCGAAATCCGCCCTCGCCCCGATTCTCATCGTCTGGCTCGGGAGCAACATCCGCACGATCATCGTTGCCTCCATCTCGGTCGCTGTCTTCGGCTCGATCCTGACACTCCACAACGGATTTTCCTCGATGGATCCCGACCAGATCAAATTAATCCGGTCCCTCGGAGGAAACCGGATTCATATTTTAACCAAAGTCCTGCTGCCAGGCTCAATCCCGCTGATTCTCGCCAACATGAAGGTCAACATCGGTCTCTGCCTGGTTGGCGTCATCATCGGTGAATTTCTCGCTGCCAAACAGGGACTCGGATATCTGATCATCTACGGCTCACAGGTATTCCAGATGGATATGGTTGTGATGAGTATTATTCTTTTATGTATTATGTCTGCGGCGCTATATCAAGGAGTAGGAATACTGGGAAAATTTCTACAGCAGCAATATCACCAGCATTAAAGCAATCTGTCCACTGCTTCACGTTTGCTGTTCTTAAGCGCCTGCATTTTTCCGCATCCTGTTCCCGCCGAAGCCTGTTTCCTGCCGCTTTTCTTTCCTGCATCTTGTAGAAAACTTGCAGGGAACAGACTTTACAGCTTCTGCTCCTTCTCCAGCTTCTCTGCTTCTTCCATCTCCTCTGCCGCCTCGACTGCCGTCTCCTCCGGAGTCTCGCTTTCAAGCGGAGCCGTACCGACCGCGATAAAGGTTCTCGCAGCCGCCAATGGCAGAAAGCCTACATAGGCGCTGTAGATGCCGAACTGACCGACCGCCCACGCTCCGAGTACCACGCCCAGGAAAAAGCTGATGACCGTATAGGTATAAAGAATTGCTTTTCTCTTAAATTCCTTATCCTTTGTCAGACCGTACTGCAGCCAGCCAAGCACCGACTGTTTGAAGTTGTTCGTCATAAAGATCGTCGCGCTGTTAAATCCGTCGGCACCGGAATAGACGCCCCACTGAAATGCGGATGCAAAGAAAATCGGATAAATTCCGACCAGCGCCGGTTCAAGCGGCAGCATCGACGCCAGTGCCAGCGCAGCCGCATCCACCCAGAGGGCAAGTTTCCGCATGTTTATCTTCGTAAAGTTCGTGAGCAGATATGCGGATGCCACGCCCAGTCCAAACAGCACCAGCGCAGCCAGACGCAGAAGGACGTTAAACCATTCCATCGATACCAGTTCCGCTCCCATCTCCATCAGGTTGCCTGTCTGAGCAGAGCCAAAGTTTCCGGCATGAAGCAAAATCGCATAGGCTCCGAGAAATCCCCCGACCAGGGATATATTCCAATGAAGGATCGCATCCAGGCGATCCCGAATCACTTTCTGTACCATACCATTACCGCCTTTCGCGGTTGATTGTATCGCGCGGCGGCTGGATCGTCAATGACAATTTACAAAAAATTACCATTTCTATCATAGACATTATCTATATAATGGCAAAAAATCACTCCGGATAGTCTCCCAAAAAAACTGTCCGAAGTGTTTTTTCTATATCCTTTAATCATGCACCGCACAAGTAAAAAGCATATCCCGGTTAATGGTTTTATAAAACATCTCGCGTATTTCTTCCGGATCACTGGTTTGTCCCAGAATCCACATTAATTTTGTCACAACCGCTTCCAGCGTCATATCATAGGCCTCCAAGAGGTCAAATTCCTTTTTAATGCTTTTTCCCACCTCGTAGACTGACATATTGCTACCCTCATTGGTTACCTGGGTGGTCATGACAACTGTTTTTCCGGTCCGCACCAGATCTTCAATGGATTTATGAAAATCACCCGAATCATAAGTTGGAATGCCTCCGACACCGAAGGACTCCAAAATCACCGCATCACAGTGTTCTGCCATGTAATCCAGCACGCCGGAATCCATGGCCGGTATCAGCTTCAAAAGGCCCACTTTCGGATTCAATGAATGATAAAACCTCACCGGTTCTTTCATCTGCTCTTTATCATCCAGATAGAAAATAATATGCCCATCTAGGATGGCTGCAATATAAGGGAAATTGATACTGGAAAAGGCATTGTAGCTCTTCGTTTTTTCTTTTTTTCCTCTGGTTCCGGCAATCACCTTGCCGTCAAAGACAATCGTTACACCATATGCCTTATCGCAGCTGGCGAACCGCAGACTGTCTGAAAGATTTGTTCTGGCATCGGTGATTTCCAAATCAATCGGCTTCTGTGCGCCGGTCACAACGATAGGTTTTCTCGAATTCTGCACCAGATAAGAAAGCGCTGCCGCCGTATAAGCCATGGTATCGGTTCCATGGCAGACCACAAATCCATCATAATCTTCATAGTGTTTTTCAATGGTCTCTGCAATCATCAGCCAGTAACGCGGCTGCATATTCGTACTGTCAATATTAATCACCTGCAGCGAATCCACCTTACAAAACTCTTTTGTATCCGGAACATACCTAAGCAATTCTTCCGATGTAAGAAGGGGCTTGAGCCCATCCTCACTGCTTTTACAGGCAATCGTGCCTCCCGTTCCAACCATTAAAATTCGCTTTAATACCCTGTCTTTTACTAAACTACTCATTGATTCCTTATTTCATCGGCAATTCTCTTCCCTGTCTCAGACTCCGCAATTCCTCCTAATGCAGTTTCCCGAAGTTCTCTTGGCAGTTGCTTCCCTACTCTGTACATAGCCTCAATTACCTCATCTGCCGGAACCGGACACACCGTATCTGCCAGTGCCAAATCTGCACTGACAATGGCATTCACCGCCTGAGACGCATTTCTCTGTGCACATGGTATCTGAACTAATCCTGCAATCGGATCACAGACCAATCCCATCACATTAATCAATGCCAATGACACCGCTGCTGCCTGCTGTCTGCAGGTTCCGCCTGCCAGATACACTACGGCTGCAGCTGCCATAGCAGCCGCCACTCCACATTCTGCCTGACATCCTCCCTCCGCTCCTGCAACAGTGGCATTTTTCACTACCACCGCTCCAATTCCGGAAGCAATAAGAAGTCCTTCCAGGATCTTTCTCTTAGATAGATTCCACTCTTCTTCCATCGTAACCAGAACGGCTGGAAGAATTCCGCACGAGCCTGCAGTCGGGGCCGCACAAATCTTACCCATCGCCGCATTCGTCTCACTTAACGAAATGGCACGTGCCATCATTTTATTGATACCCACACCACACAGACTATTTCCGTTTTCTGCATAGCTGAACTGGCGCTCCGCCATACCGGTGATCATTGTTTTCCGAAGGCGTTTTCCAGATTCACCAAGTGCCGCTGTCGTTCCATTTTTCATGATGTCATATCGATTCTCCAGCTCTTTCCAGACATCATCCTCACATTTATCCGTACAACGCATCTCATCTTCAAGAATCTCCATCCACATCGGCTGATTTCGTTCCTCGGCTGTACGGCACAAATCCTCAATTGTATTATACACCTCTTCCTTCCCCACTTTCTTCTATATTCTACTGCATATTCCTGGCACATATCCTAGACCGTTACTGTTCACGCATACGTGCCCAGTAACCTTAGACCTTCCTGCCGAAAGTTATATCTGTACTGCCTGTACACTCAATACATCCGGAATCCGGCGAAGACGTTCAAGAATTTTATCATCCACCGACTCATCCACCTCTATAATGCTCAGTGCATGCTCTCCTTTCGTATTTCTCGTCAGCTTCAGAGTTCCTACATTCATGTCTTCGTCCAAAAGAACGCTGGTAATCTGATGAATCATGCCTTTTCGATCCATGTGACTAATCACAATTGCAGGCAACTCAGCTGAAAGATCAATCCGGCAGCCATTTAAATCATTAATCATGATACGACCACCTCCAATAGACGATCCTACCATACAAAGAACCTGCTCCTCTCCATCAAAAAGGCGAATTTCTACTGCGTTTTCATGAACTCCCTCCATCTGCTTTTCAAAAAATTTCCAGGCGAGTCCTTGTTCAGCAGCAATCTGAAACGCGTCGGGAATCCGCCCGTCTTCCGGACTCATACCAATAATACCCGCAAGTAATGCTAGATCAGTTCCATGTCCGCGATATGTTTTCGCAAACGATCCATGTAAGCCAAATTCTGCTCTGTTAAACGTTTTTCCGCAAAGTGCGCGGGCAGCCCCTCCCAATCTTGCAGCCCCTGCTGTATGGGAACTGGACGGTCCTATCATAACCGGTCCTATCACATCCATAATACTAATATCCATCTTTCTCCTCCTGATAGTCAGAGTGCATTAACGTCTTTCTGCCGTCATCCGTTCCAGATAAAGAAGTGTTCCTAGCGATGATATTTCATTCAATGATAAATCGCTCCCCATTTCCATATACTGTACTGCTTTTTCAATTCTATATTTTACGGAATTAACATGAATTCCCAAAAGCTGTGATACTTCTTTAATACTGCGAAGAACCAGATAAAGGCGAAGTGTGTTCAAAAAAATTATCACTTCATCTGAATATTTGATTTTTAATTGATCCGCCGAATACAAAAGAACCTTCTGTTCCCTCGGCGCATTCGTAAGCAGGTAAAGTAAAGAAAGCTCATCCATACTGTAAAGTCCCTTCAAAAACAGAAGAGAATTCAATAAATTTTTTATTCGCATGATCTCTCGATGCAGTTCCTTATTTTTATATTTTCTTTGTGAAAACACAAACAAATTCGGTTTATTATCTTCTGACAACCTGCAATAAACATCATATGGCGATTTCATCCCTTCCTCTTCCGGAATTAACAAAATACAGTATTTCTGATTATAGTTACTTTCATACAAAATATACTTTCTGTCAAAGTTTAATTTCGATTTGTCAAAACTATCAAATCGCATGAACACTATGTATATTTTTGCTTTCCCGTAGTATGGTATTGCTGGTTCAATTTTTCGTATTTTACTGCCCTGAGAAATATTATCCAGTTCCCGAACTATATAAGGCGCCATCTGATGATATAGCTGAAGCATATTCTCCTGCACTGACCCCCGGC
>OJSC01001066.1_pt1 | contig 30751 bp, 20 predicted proteins | sample 1599361 | NCBI WGS metagenome assembly OJSC01 (sample SAMN04168656, study PRJEB22393) | human gut metagenome | biome: human gut microbiome; feature: stool | host: Homo sapiens | collected 2014-03-17 | reverse complement strand
GACTGATCGGTGCACTGGTTTATACATTCAGTGACACATTCTGGTTCTCGGCCGTAGAAGGCGAAGTATACGCTTTCTCCTCCCTGTTCACCGCCGTTGTTTTCTGGCTGATACTGAAGTGGGAAGACGTAGCCGACCAGCCTCACAGCGACCGTTGGATTATCCTCATCGCCTACCTGACCGGTTTGAGTATCGGCGTACACTTGCTCAACTTGCTTTGTTTGCCCGCTATCGTGCTGGTTTACTATTATAAGAAAACTCCGAATGCCACCGCAAAAGGTTCATTGCTTGCCCTTTTCGGTTCCATGGTGCTCGTGGCAGCCGTGCTCTACGGCATTGTGCCGGGTATCGTGAAAGTAGGCGGCTGGTTCGAACTGTTGTTTGTCAACGGATTGGGAATGCCGTTCAACACCGGAGTAGTGGTCTATATCATCCTGCTTGCAGCAGCGCTGATCTGGGGTGTTTACGAAAGTTACACGCAAAAGAGCAAGGCGCGCATGGCTGTCTCCTTTATCCTGACGATTGCCCTGCTCGGTATCCCGTTCTACGGACATGGAGCCAGCAGTATCCTCATCGGTATCCTCGTAATCGGCGTATTGGCTATCTATCTTGCCCCGCAGATGCAGGAAAAGATGAAAGAGAAATGGCGTATTTCGGCGCGCACGCTGAACACGACATTGCTGTGCACGATGATGATCGTTATCGGCTATTCGTCTTATGCACTGATCGTTATCCGCTCTACCGCCAACACGCCCATGGACCAGAACTCACCGGAAGATATCTTCACGCTGGGCGAATACCTCGGTCGTGAACAGTATGGTACACGCCCGTTGTTCTACGGCCCTGCTTTCTCCTCCAAAGTGGCACTCGACGTAAAAGACGGTTATTGCATTCCCCGCCAGTCGGAAACAGGCAGCAAGTATGTCCGCAAGGAAAAGACTTCGCCCGACGAAAAAGACTCTTATATCGAACTCCCCGGACGTATCGAGTATGAATACGCACAGAATATGCTTTTCCCGCGTATGTACAGTTCCTCGCACGCCCCGCTCTACAAGCAATGGGTTGACATCAAGGGATATGACGTGCCTTACGACCAATGCGGAGAAATGGTCATGGTGAATATGCCTACCCAATGGGAGAACATCAAGTTCTTCTTCTCCTACCAGTTGAACTTCATGTACTGGCGTTACTTCATGTGGAACTTCGCCGGACGCCAGAACGACATTCAGGGTAGCGGAGAAATAGAACACGGCAACTGGATTACCGGTATTCCGTTCATCGATAACCTGCTCGTAGGCAATCAGGAATTCCTGCCGCAGGACCTCAAGAATAACAAAGGACACAATGTATTCTACTGCCTGCCGTTGCTGCTCGGACTGATCGGGCTTTTCTGGCAAGCCTACCACAGTCAGCGTGGTATCCAGCAGTTCTGGGTAGTATTCTTCCTGTTCTTCATGACGGGTATCGCCATTGTGCTCTACCTCAACCAGACGCCTGCACAGCCTCGTGAACGAGATTATGCATACGCCGGTTCATTCTATGCCTTTGCCATCTGGGTAGGTATGGGTGTGGCAGGTGTTATCCGGCTATTGCGGGAGTACTGCAAGATGCAGGAACTTCCTGCCGCTGCTCTGGCTTCCGTTCTCTGCCTGTTTGTCCCCATTCAAATGGCAGGACAGACGTGGGACGACCACGACCGTAGCGGCCGCTTCGTAGCCCGCGACTTCGGCCAGAACTATCTGATGACCCTGCAGGAATCAGGAAACCCGATTATCTACACCAACGGTGATAACGATACCTTCCCTCTGTGGTACAACCAGGAAACGGAAGGTTTCCGTACCGACGCCCGCACTTGTAACCTGAGTTACTTGCAGACCGACTGGTACATCGACCAGATGAAGCGTCCGGCATACGATTCGCCCTCTCTCCCTATCACATGGGACCGCGTCCAATACGTGGAAGGACAGAACGAGTATATCTCTATCCGCCCGGAAATGAAGAAGCTCATCGACAACTACTTCAAGCAGGCCGAAGAACTGGCAGCACAGGGAGACACCACCGTATTGTCTCTCGTCCACTCTATCTTCGGAGAGAACCCGTATGAACTGAAGGAGATTATCAACCGCTGGATGCTCGGCAAGAACGACCAACTGAAGGAGTTGCTCAAGAAAAGCGGACAGGGAATCGAACTTCCTCTGATCCCGACGGACAGTATCGTGATGAAAGTGGATGCGGAAGCCGTGCGCCGTTCCGGCATGAAGATACCGGAAGCCTTGGGTGACTCTATCCCCGAATATATGACTATCTCGCTGAAAGACGCCAACGGCAACCCGAAACGCGCGCTTTACAAGAGCGAACTGATGATGCTCGAAATGCTGGCCAACGCCAACTGGGAACGCCCGATCTATATGGCAATAACCGTAGGCAGCGAAAACCACCTCGGCATGGATAACCACTTCGTTCAGGAAGGTCTTGCCTACCGCTTCACTCCGTTCGAGACGGACAAACTGAACAGCAAAATCGACAGTGAAAAGATGTACGACAACCTGATGAACAAGTTCAAGTTCGGCGGTATCGACAAGCCGGGAATCTACATCGACGAGAACGTGATGCGTATGTGCTACACACACCGCCGCATCTTCACGCAACTGGTGGGACAACTCATCAAGGAAGGCAAAAAAGACAAGGCGCTTGCCGCCCTCGACTATGCCGAGAAGATGATTCCATCGTCCAACGTACCGTACGACTGGGCCAACGGGGCTTTCCAAATGGCAGAAGCCTACTATCAGTTGGGACAGACAGAGAAAGCGAACAAGATTATCGACGAACTTGCCAACAAGTCGCTCGAATACATGGTCTGGTATCTGAGTCTGACCGACTACCAACTCTCCATTGCCAGCGAAAACTTCATGTACAATGCAGGATTGCTTGACGCGGAAGTACGCCTAATGGAGAAATACAAATCAGAAGAACTTGCAAAACACTACTCCGAACAGCTCGACCAACTATACAACGAGTATGTGACGAGAATGAAAGGGAAATAAATTAAGCAATAAGTAACAAGTATTAAGCGATATCATCCATGCGGTTTACAACGCAGCCCATTGCTTATTACTTGTTACTTATTATTTCAAAAAAGTACAAACTCTCATGTTTATAGAACAACCACCGTGGTTTTTCCGGGCGTTGTATCCGCAAGCCATTTTCCGAATGGACCCGAACGAACGGGCCGTCTACCTGACTTTTGATGACGGACCTATCCCCGAAGTTACTCCCTGGGTACTGGAACTGCTGGAAAAACACAATATTAAAGCTACCTTCTTCATGGTAGGCGACAATATAAAGAAACACCCGGACGAATACCGGATGGTGGTAGAACACGGTCACCGCATCGGCAACCACACTTTCAACCACATCCGTGGATTCGAATACTCCAACCCCGACTATCTGGCAAATGCCCAAAAAGTAGATGAAATCATACATTCCGACCTGTTCCGCCCGCCACACGGCCACATGGGTTTCCGACAATACTATACCCTCCGCTATCATTACCGGATCATCATGTGGGACCTCGTGACCCGCGATTACAGTAAGCGGATGCGCCCGGAACAGGTACTCAACAACGTGAAACGTTACGCACGCAACGGCTCTATCATCACCTTCCACGACTCCCTGAAATCATGGAACAACGGGAATCTGCAATATGCCCTCCCCCGCTCTATCGAGTTTCTGAAAGCGGAAGGATATGAGTTTAAAGTGTTATAACGTTACGCGAGCTATACAGAATACGTCATATCAGCTAAAACATACGTTATATCAGCTATAAAAATGGAAGCACTCCTCCCCACTGAAATAATCAAAGCCGAAGCCCTGCGCCTCGGCTTTTCAGCCTGTGGAGCAGCGCCTGCCGAAGCTGTCAGTGAAAAGGTTGCTGATACTTTCCGCCAATGGCTTGCAGACGGTTGCCAGGGGGAAATGGCTTATATGCAGAATTATGAGGACAAGCGCCTCGACCCGCGGCTCTTAGTAGAAGGGGCACGCACCGTTATCAGTGTTGCCCTGAACTATTATCCCGAAACGAAGCTGCCGGAGAATGAATACCAGATAGCGTGGTATGCCTACGGCAAAGATTATCACGATGTCATGAAGGCAAAGCTCAAGACGTTGCTTGAGTTTATCCAAAACAACTATTCTGCCGGCGGACGCGCCTTCTGCGACACCGCCCCCGTACTCGAACGCTATTGGGCATGGCGTGCCGGACTCGGCTGGATAGGGAAAAACACCCAGCTTATCATTCCGCAAGCGGGTTCTTGCTTCTTTTTGGGAGAATTAATTATTGACTTGCCTGCCGACCGCTATGACAGTCCGCAGGAAAACCGTTGCGGTTCATGTACCCGTTGCCTCAACGCTTGTCCTACAAAAGCGTTAGAAGCGCCTTTCAGGCTCAATTCCGCCAAATGTCTCTCTTATCTGACCATTGAATACCGTGGAGAACTTCCGCTCGATACGGGGCAAAAAATGGGCAAAATGATCTACGGCTGCGACGAATGTCAACGTGCCTGTCCATGGAACCGCTTCGCGACTCCTTCACGGACAATAGAATTCTCCCCTTCCGCCTCCCTGCTGACCATGCGGAAGGAAGACTGGCACCGCCTCTCGGAAGAACAATACAGGACACTGTTCAAGGGCAGCGCAGTGAAAAGGGCCAAGTATCAGGGACTCATGCGAAACATCCGGTCCGCGAAAAAGTAAGTGACCGAAGTTCTGAAAACACGCCGCACGGTCTGAATAAGCAAAATTTAGCAACCATATTGTTCTCCCGCCTCATTATTTTTCATAAATTTGCAGCGGACTCTTCCGCAGAAAGCCTTCGGGTGGTTAGTGGGGAGAGCTGTTTATATAGAGAAGACGTTTACAAGCGTTTGTCTTTCGTGTTTCAAAACTTCGCAGTTTTTTTCATATCACCAGAAAGATGAATAGCAACAAAGACGTCCTCCTGATGTGTATTTATATACATCCGTGCCTCTCTTTGCCGAAACAAAGGGAGGTTACGGGTGTTGTACATATCGGCGTGGGCTTTCTGCGTTGTTCGTTCTTGATGATATGGCATTGCGAAGGCCTTGAAACACGGAACGGACGAAGGTGAGATTCCCACGCCTCTTTTATATATTCTCGCCGGTATTACAATAATCCGTTCCTCCAACGGGAATCCGGGGGACGCACACTTGCAGAATGACATGATTCATGCGGGACAACTTATCGAACGCACGCTTCACGAACAAGGACGTACTGTTACCTGGTTCGCCAGTCAGCTATGCTGCACACGTCCCAACGTCTACAAGATCTTCCGGAAAGAGAATATCGACATCCACCTGCTCTGGCGCATCTCCTGCATCCTCAACCACGACTTCTTCCACGATTTATCCGACAGCATCAGTACGGGCAGCTCCTCCGGTGTATCCAAATAGGATACAATTCCGTATCCTCCTTGGAACTATGTTTTCGCCTGCTGGTATAGTCCTTTCGCATACCTTTGCAAGCATATTAACATATAATCACAAAGGGATATGAAAACGAAAAAACTGATTTTAGTTATTTTCCTCACCTTTATCGGTGCAATCGGAGCGTACGCACAGAAAACAAATGTAAGAATGCAGGAAACACAGGCACGTCTACTGGATGTCACCTCAAACGCTTATGTAAAGCCGCTAACCGTGGAGTTGCAGATAGACAAATCGAAAGGACGCATCAAAGACGAATGGACGCTCACCAGAGAACAAGCCGAACAGGAGATGAATGGCGACCTGGTCAACATCCGCAGCTATGCAATCTATATGTCTTCGCAAAAACATAATGCAGACGTGATAGTGGCAGCCACATTCAACGTCAAAACCAATGACGACGGGAACGGGTATAAAGTGACCGTCATCGGCTATCCGGCCACCTTTATCAACTGGAAGACGGCAGAAGCCTCGGACTACGAATGGATCCGCATGGAAAAAACTCTCACAACAGCCGACAAAGACAAGATAGCCGCCGTCATCAAATAACAACCGTTATCAAATAAACAGACAACAAGTATTAATAATCAAATAGAATTTCAACATGAAAAAACTATTATCATTGGCAGCCGCATTCTTACTGTGTGCAGGCGTGCAAGCACAGATTGTATCATCCAGAAGTGTCAGCATCAAATCCGCTCAGAAACAGCCTTCTGAAACACAATGGTTCCTGCGTGGCGGATTGAATGTCATGAAAATGACCGGAGACGGAGCGGAAGACACCGGCAGCAAACTCGGTTACAACTTTGTTTACGGTTTCCAGAAGCCATTAGGGAGTGTAGGTACGTACTGGGGAATGGAGTTCGGACTCGGTTCCCGCGGCTGGAAGGTCGAAGAAAACGAAAGCGACTACGAATACAGCCTAAGCTTAATGGCCCACAACGTACAGGTTTCTCCGTTTACTTTCGGATATAAATACAACATTACGGATGCTCTGGCAGTCGACGCACATCTCGGCGCTTACGTAAGTTGCGACTATGTAGGTAAGATTAAAGAAAAAGAATCCTATCAGGGAGACAGTGAAGAAACAAGCGTCAACATGGGCGACTGGGAAGACTGGAAGCGGGTGGATGCAGGCATGAATATCGGTGTCGGTATATGGTACGACCGTTTCAACCTGGATTTCACTTATCAGCGCGGCTTTATCAAAACATGGGAGTGTAACACCAGCAATGTCCTGATTCGTCTGGGTGTAGCTTTCTAAGTGAAGTACAATCAAACCTCAATTACACATATATCCAGCGTTCACGTCTTTCTCTCTCAACAGGGAGAAGGGGTGAATGCTGTTTTTCTTAAAAACAACGGAGTATGATGACCAAACAACGATTCCTTGCAATTATCTATCTACTGATAGGGATAATACTGCCCGCCATGGCGCAGACGTTTACGGAACAGAAGAAAACTTATCCTGTCAGTGCCGACGGTAGCAAATACGTAGTCAGCGGGTTTACTTCTTTCAGCCCGGCAAGCGATGAGCATATCTACGCCAACGCACTATTGTGGACGGTGGAGAACGTCTGTCCGAAGCTACGTGAAGGAATAACGGAAGCCAACGTACCGGCCAAAAGTTTCAGTTGCGACCTGGTACTCGCCTCGCAAGCAGATTCAAAGCAGAACAACACCTATTATTGCAAAGCCATTTTCCGGGTAGCGGAAGGCAAGCTGGTCTACTATCTCTCTGATGTCCTGATAGAATCGTCGGTACTTGTAATGAAGAAAGTCACCGCCATGGAGAAACTGCAACCGGAGAAGAAAGCGTCGCACAAGGAGATAATGGATGATTTCGTACAGGTGGAATCGCAAATGCTCAACCGGATGTTCGACTTCATCGCCACACATCAACTTTCACCAATCACCCATTGGAACGAGATCAGTATCGGTAAACCGGTGAAAGGTATGACCGAGGATGAATGCCGCCTGGCTTTCGGCAAACCGCAAACGGTTCTGGAATCAAACGGAGAAGTGCAGTGGATGTACTCCAGCTCCTTTTATGTTTTCTTCAAGAACGGACGTGTGGAAACAATTATCAAATAAGTTTAGAAACATATAGATAATCTATAAGAAAAAGAAGCATCAATTGAATATTCACTACGTACGCCTATATACAAAAAAGAATAGCTGCTTTATCACAAGACAGCTATTCTACATAATTAATGTAAGCTAAATCATCTTTCAAAGAATTTATGATCCGACTTACTCTAAGCTCGCTTGCTTACATATATTCAAAACATGTTATTTATTCTAGTATCTTTCATGTCGCTGTATCTTTAGTATTAAGTCATTCTACATTCCAGCATATAACTTGTTTCATTGGTGTTCCATTACAATATCAACCGCATACCCGTAACTTTTTCCGGCAAACTGGCCTCCGTTTTCCCATTTCTTATCAAAAATGCCGTACATAAATCCGTCTACTTTATGATCTTTCCATGTTCCATCATCTTTAAACTCAAAGAATGGTAATCCTGCTTTTGTAAACTGCAAATCAGCAACATACGTGATATTTCCTCCCCAAGTTAATACATTAGCCGCTTTATCATACGCACAGAGATAAATGTAATTAGGAGAGATAAATCCCAAATACTGATTATCAAAGTTGATAACCAGCCGTCCGTCAGTCAATACAGCTTTAAAAGGTACACCATTATTGAGCGGAACATCTTTTGCTATCAAATCATACACTCCCTTCTCATCTGTTGCCGTAAAGGTACAACTACCCGTATAACGTTTTCCGTCATTACGGGTATGCATCATAGTATATGTACCGGACAATCCTCGCTGAACACAAGTCGCCGACCATTCATTTTTCCCACTCTGAACGGTCAACGTCCCTTCCCGATAATCCGTACCGTCCAACATAGGAGAAACCACCACATGAAGCTGATCGCCTTTCAATTCATAAGTCAGCCATTCGGCAGTAGATTGAATGCTATATTCGCGCCGGGTATGCAAAGTGAAAACAGCTTCACCCCCTTGCATAAGAAAATCCTTTGTACCTTCTACATCACAAATAAAAGTATCGCCCAACTGGGTCACGGGAACTTGCAATATATCTTCACCGGATTGTATGACCACCATTGTGGTACGACTGGATATAGAAAGATTAGCCTCAACAACCAAACTGACTTCCTGATCGGACACACTGGCTACCTTACACCAAGCGACATCCGAGGTGGCACTTACCTGTTTACCGCCTGACAGTTCAATAGTTCCTGTGCCACCATCCGCAGAAAACTTAACATCCGACCTTATCGCCTTTAATGCTACATCCGCCGTATCCTTATCATCACTACAACCAACAGCCGACAAGCATAGCACACAAAGTAATATAGAATATATTTTTCTCATAGTCATTCCTTTTTTTATTCATGTTTAACAAGAGTGATAAATGCAAAACGAGATTCGGCATAAGCCTTATATTCACCCGCCTTGCTCCACAGAATCATACCGCGAGTTACAAAATCAGCTTTCCTTCCGTCGTCTACAAACTCATATTCGTTGTCAGAACCTTCTTTCAGTTTGCCGTACATACCATTCACAAAATCAGTTCCTCCATACGTCAGGCTTCCGGGATTCACCATCCAAATGCTCAAATAAGCTTCACTACCGTCCGTCAACTTCTGATTCAGGAGCTCCATACGCCGTTCTGCCTTATTATAAATCATTGTCAGATCAATCGGCAACATACCTTTAATTGTATAACTTTTCATATCCTCTTTCTTCACTAACTCGATTTCCAGAGACAATACAGGAGTATTCTCACCACGTCGGTAATTCATCGTATACTTGCCCAAATATTGTGCGTAAATGATATATTCCGGATCATAATCCACTTTCAACACAACATCCGGAGCATTTTCAGCTACCAGTGTTTCATTTGCAGCCGACCAAGTAAAGCGGTGCAGCTCTTTACCACCAACTTCCACCGGAAGATAAAACTGTATTCCTGTTGCCGTCGGCATGAAAGAAGTAGACGTTTCCTGTCCGTCATATACCACATTAAATGTATGGGAATCCGTATAAAGCAGAGCCAGTTCTTTCCCATTCATCATGCCACTGAACCCCAATACCCCTTCCAAACGGTTCATTTCTTCATCCACTCGGATAGCAGCAGCCAGATAAGGTGTAGCATCTTCCGCCAGACGGGTCATACGAATTATATTCTTCGTTTTCTTCCCTCGAAGGACAATCTCATTCTCAGTATGCGAGCGCAAAAGAAATTCATAATCACCCTCATACCCTTTGCCCGTTCCTGCTCCTCCGGATATATCCGAATCAGAGAAATAATGGAACAAGCTATTATAAGTGTCAAAGTTAAGGGTCGGTCCGATATCCTTCTTAATAGAAAAAAGGCTCTCTTCCGTTTCCTCCGGTTTCCCAAAAGCGTCAGTAGAAATAGTCACTTTATCCCCTTCTTTAAACTTCATAATGTAATTGAAACCACCATATATCTGCGAAGAATGCGGATAATACTCCATTAACCACCCGTGCTCGGAACTTACCAGCAAATCATGATATTCTTGAACGGCTTCTTCTACCCGCTGGGCAACAGGTTTATCGTATACATCATCTACATCCTGCACACACGAAAAGCAGACAGTGGCAAATGCCAGTAAAGTATAAATCAGTTTTTTCATATTCTCAGCGTTTGTTTTAATAAATATGATCCAAATCCAGTTCACTAATCTCATTAGTACGACGTGCAATCACTTTGCGAAGCAGATCAAGATCCACTTGCCAGGAATCTTTCATATACTTCTTCACCATTGCCAGCTTTTGGTCAATGATCGGTTTACCTTTTTCTCCAGCCAGAGTCATAACATTTTCCCACTGTGCTTCCGGATAAGTCAGGAAACAGGCTGTCACTTCAGCAATATCCTCACTCGGTTTACTACCGGCATACGGTGTGACAAATCCCAAAGGAGCGACCTCTGCCAATTTACGGTTCTGCCAACCGGTAGGTGTATAATTACCTGCACTAATCTTATCATAATCTACCGGATAATTTTTTTTCTGATGCAGAATGTGGGCAAACTCATGATGCATCACCTTGAAATAATATTCATTCATGCGGTCGACATTCGTCAAATCCAGCCAGTTCCCCATATACAAAGTCACTTTCAGTCCGCCTTCGGCAGTTCCCAGTGTATACGTCCCCTTATCCCACGAAGCAGAACCTATAAGATGAATAACTTTCGGAGCACAAGCACGTGTAAAATCAAGACCTCCCACTTCATCATAGGCCTCCAGCCAGCAATGTTTCACTATCTTCGCCAATTTCACACTCAACCAAAAGTCCGTAGGTACAAGATTGTGCGTATAATCGGATTCAATATGTTCCATTCTGTATTTAAAGTCGATGTTATAGGGATTGACGTAGTTTTCGAGTAACCAGCGGTCAAACTCACTCTTTTCTTTCTCTGATACATCAAAAATACTCTGGTCTTCCAAGTCATCGTCCTGGCAGGCGAAGAAGTTGCTGCTCACCAGAATACAAAGCAAATATATATACCAATTTTTCATAATCAATTCTTTATTATCTAACATTAAACTATCTTGGATTAGGCTGCATACCAGCCTCTACGACAGACGCCGGAATTTGAACAGCTTTACGGAGGTCGTGAGCTTTCAGCACAATAGGAGATTCGTTCTCTATATTATGGGAAATCTCAATACCGAAACGCTTAATATCCTGCCACCTTTCCCCTTCGTGCACCGTCTCAATACGACGGGCATGAATGACTGCTTTCAGCAAATTTGTCTGTAATCCTGCTTCCAGAGCAAACTTGGGATCAAGTGGTTTACCGTTAGTCGTAGGATCTACTGTCTCATAAAAAAGATTCAGTTCATCTTTGTCGGGTACTTTAGTAGCCGCTTTAATACGATACCAATACTGTAAATCGTTCACTGCCTTATCATATTGCTTAGAGAGCACATAAGCCTCAGCACGATTCAACAATGTCTTATCAGTGGTAAAAGCAAACGCAACCTGACGTCCATAATAACTACCTGTAATGGCATTGGCAATCTCTTTAAACTGGTCCATTTTAGGAACAAAAATAGACTGGTCACCATATCCCAAGACTGTTTCATATACTTTCAAACTACCATAAGGCCCCTTCGACCAGATGGTCTGTTTCTCACAAATCTCACGGCTATGACCGTAGCGATAAGCCGATTTATAGTTACTCCCCCACCATGACATCGTTTGCTGTAACATCAGATTAGCCGGTTCGTCGCTACTAATGTATGCCAGCGTATATTCCATAGAACTGGGAAATTGAGCATATCCTCCCATATTTCTCAACACGGATGACGGGTCCTCACCAATAGCCTCCGTAGCATAACGAATCGCCTTGTCGAACTTATTATAAAACAAATTGAATTGTGCGGCAAAAGCATAGGCTGCATTCTGATTGAAGTGATATAAGGGAATATCATAGGCCTCGGAACTAATCAGCGGTAATCCTTCTTCAATATCTTTATCAATCATGGCATACGTCTCTGCCAATGTACCACGCTCATATTGTACACCGACATTTGTTTCGGGAGCAGTGATATAGGGTATTCCCAGATTAGTATCTGCATCATCCCCATAAGCCATACAGAATATTTTGGCTAAAGCAAAATGCCCATAGGCACGACACATCAGCGCTTCCCCCTTATAAGGCTGCGCCTCCTCCGGATCTCCCAGTTCTTCAATCGCCTGCAATGCCTGGTTAGCAGCAGCAATCGCACTATAACATCCATTCCATAAATACCTTGGCGTATCTTGATTGATATCGGTCATTTCTTCCCAATAGTAACCCTGCATCAGTATATTGGAAGGAAAACCATATTTTTCTCCATTGTCCATACGGTTGTCCGACATAAATTCTTCCATTTGTATGGATGAAGCTGTAGAATAGGCAGACATCAGCAAATCTTTCACTTTTCTCACAGAGTTCAATTCCGTACGCTGATCGGGCATGGTATCCAGATAACTTTCACATGAAGTAATCATGCACGTCAATGCGAGTGCCAGCAATAATATTATTTTATTTCTTGTTTTCATACGCTTTCAACTATTTAAAATCCAACTTTCAATGTCAAAGTAAACTGCTTGGGCACAGGTGCCGACACACCACCGGAACGGAAGAATTCGGGGTCCTGCCCATTCAATTTCGAGTCTGCATAAAGCAGGGCAAGGTTCGTACCCTGTATTTTCAATCCGACACTACTGATAGGGGTAGACTTCAGCCATTCTTTCGGAAAATCATAAGAAAGAGAAACCTCTTTCAAGCGGACGAAAGCACCACTGGCAATGCGTGCAGTAGAATAGTTATACGAATTGTAGGCAATACTCAGGTTCGCATATTGATTGCGTTCAAAAGAACTGGCCATTACAGGGATGTCCGTCACCTTTTCATCACCCGGCAACACCCAACGGTTCTTGAAATCTTTCGGAGTGGCATCCAAGTCACTATACGACGAACGGAACATCGGGTCCAAGCGGACTTTGTTACCACCGGAGTAAGTGACAAATACATTTAAGCGGAAATTCTTATAGGTAAAGATATTACCAATACTTCCTGTTATAGTCGGATCGGTAGGACCTTCATATTTAAGGAAATCCACATCTGTCGATTGTTGCAGGTTCAGACTGCCATAGTTTGCTTTCGTTACGGTTTTTCCGTTAAAACTGAATATCGGAAAGCCATCCGAATCCAATCCTTCGAACGGAATAGAAAACAAACCGCGTACCGGATAACCTTCACGGGCAAACCCAACGCCGGAGATCAAGTCGAATACACGCGAACGTGACTTGAAATCGGTTACTTCCGTCTTATTATATCCGAATATGAAATCGGTAGACCATTGGAAGTTACGGCTTTCGATATTGCGGGTAGAGAGAGTAAATTCAAAGCCATGGGACTTCATAGAAGCTACGTTTGCCATACGTTCTACCGAACCACCGACACCTTGAGTTGTAATTGCACCGATCAAATCATAATTATCACGTTTGTACCACGCAGCTTCAAGATTGATACGGTTGTCAAGAAATCCCATATCCAAACCGATATTCATCTCATGCTTCTTTTCGTAGGTCAAATCACTGTTTTCAAGATCTACAATCTGTAATCCCGATTCAGAAACACCTGCCGACGGACGCCAAGGGGTATAGCTGTTAATAATAATCTTGGAGTTTGACACATTACTCGGACCTACATCAGCCGTCAAACTATACGAGGCTTTCAATGTAAAATGAGATAAAGCAGGTTCTAGTTTCTTGAAAAACTCCTCTTCATGCATATTCCATGCACCGGCAATATTCCAAGTAGGCAACCAGCGGGCAGAGCGTGACTTTCCCAAACGGTTGGAGCCTTCATAACGACCTGTGCCTGTAATGATATACCGTCCCTTATATGAGTAAGTGGCAGTTCCGAAGAAAGCTACGTTACGTTTCTTGGTATTAGTAAGGTCATAATAGTTTGTATTACCCTCGCGCAGTTTCTTGAAAGCAAGGTAATCAAAGAAAGGAATTTCACCGTTTTCATACTGCATCCCCCAGCCGTCAAAGCTATTTGCCGTACGATTTTGAGCATTCGATTCCATACCTGCATAAACGTTGACAATATGCGTATCATTAAACACATCATTATATGAAGCAGCAGCACGGAAGTCATAGCTCAGCATCTTATATTGCGCTGTATTATAAAAACCTCCCTTAGGCAAGATAGACACCGGAAGTGCATAAGGATCATCCGGATCTTTATACAGCCATGAGTTACGGTTGATAATCGTGCCATCTCCCATAGCCCGGTATGCCAATGCCTGGTTTGAGTTTTCGCGTATTTTGTGTTCTTGTGATGTGGCGGAATACTTCAAGGCGCCTAAAGCGCTCAGTTCCAGTTTGCGGAAAAGTTTCCATTTCAATTCCGCCTGAAACTTCAAATCAATAACGTCCAAAGAGATATTGTTGGCATTCAGTTCGTTGAAAATATTAAAATCAGAATAGTTACGCATATAATACTCGTTCGGATCAAGGGTTCTGGAAGTGTTCAGAGCATAACTATAAGGATTGATATCAAATCCACGGCTCACTGTGCCGGAAGCTGCATCAGAACTCTGTCCCAATGTTCCCGGAGCTTTCTGCTGACGATAAGAAGCATTGGCAATCACGTTGAGCGACAAGTCTTTGACTATCTTATAACTATTATTCAAATTAGCCGTGTATCGTTGCACCTTATTTTGCAACATCCAGCCGGGATCGACCATGGCACTTACTGAGACATAAGAAGTGGATTTCTCCGTACCGGTAGCATAACTGACGGAGTGATTCATCATAATGGCATTACTGAAAAGCAAGTCGAACCAATCGGTATTTCTATATTCGGCTTCGCGCAGATAAGCATTCTGAGCTTCAGGAGTTTGAGCAAGACCATACATTCCGTTGGTTTTGTCATACCAGTTATTCAACTGATACATTTTCCCATACACACCACTATTGGAAGCACGATACACGCTGGCAAAGTTCAAATCACCTTTATCACGCATTTCTTTATAAATCCCCATTTGGTCTTGAGAATTCATCAGGTTAAAGTTACGGTAAGACGGCTTCATCCGCATAGTAAACTCACCCGTGTAACTCAACCTACTTGTACCTGCCTTACCCTGCTTAGTAGTAACAACAATCACACCCGACATTGCACGCGCTCCGTAAATAGAAGTTGCCGAACCGTCTTTCAATATTTGAAAACTCTCAATGTCATCTGCATTCAACCCCGCAATAGCCGAACTAATCAAAGTAACCGCATCTCCCGAAGATAATTGATCGGCACTGACTTCTACGACATCGTCCATAATAACGCCATCTACTACCCACAATGGTTTGGAATTACCATAAATTGACGTGGCACCACGAACCCTGATTTTAGGAGCTGTACCAAAGGTACCGGATACGTTTTGAACAGATACGCCGGCAGACCGGCCTTCCAGTCCACGGCTAATATCAGGCAGACCATCCAGCTTTACACTTGCCGCTGTCAGACGATCGGCCGCACCAGTAAAAAGACGCTTGTCTACTTTTGTCATACCTGTAACCACGACTTCGTCCAGTACTTCGGCATCCGGCTGCATAACGATTTTCATCGTCCCCGGTTTAATGGATACTTCTTGCGCTTTCATCCCGATGTAGCTGATTTTCAAAGTTCTAGCAGAACTTGGTACATTGCTGATCGTGAACTTTCCGTCTACATTGGTAGTAGTTCCGATAGCTGTGCCCTTTACTAGTACGGATGCCCCTACAACAGGCTGATTGTCTTCTTCTGAAATGACAACCCCTGTGATTGTTTTAGGTGTTTGGGCAATCGCCAGACCGATTCCTGCTAATAAGCAGGCCAATAACAACACAAATCTTTTTTTCATACGCTCACTAAATATTTGGTTAATATAATAGTTGTCTATTTGCTTGTATGCTTTTTGCAAAAATAAGCACATTTTATTAAAAACAAAACAAAACAATAAAAAATATATCAATTTATTTGCGAATTAATTTGAAAGAACTATATCGAATTCAATTCTCATGAATCCATGTATATTATGTGCTTATTAACATTTTGTTATTATTAATAAGGTATATGATTATTCTAAGTACCCATAAAATTGGAATATCTTCTAAAAGAACAAGCTTAATTATATTGAAAATTTACACTTATTATTTTAGGGGAATTTAAGACCGGACGATTTGTGATGAGAGTAAATCGTGATGAAAAACATCTACATAATTTCTGAAATACCTTTCCTCAAATATAAAAATAACCAGTTAAAGGTGGCGTATTACTTAATGATAATTAAATAGACATATTGCTGTTATTATGCAATATGATTACAATTATGAGTAACATATATATTCTCGTAAGCGTTCGATATGGAGAAGTATTTTTAATTCCTTGCATTTTTATTCTATATCCTGTACTTATACCAAAATATTTGCAAACAGAAGGAAGCAGAATATCATTTTGACAGTTATGTTTTAAGTGATTTTATTGACAATTATTCCCGAAATTGTAAAATACAGATGTTACAATATTAAGTTCTGCTAGAACTAAATCAATCGGTTATCCCCTTTCATAACAAATATACACTAAACGTTCCTCTCCGAATTCCTTCTTACGCGGCAGATTATTTCTACTAAAAAAAACAATGGGAATTCCCATATAGTTACAGGAATCCCCACTTTTCAGCTATTTTCAGTTCTTAAACTTGCTACTAATATGCTACCGTCAGCGGAGCACGTAATTTCTGAGCATATTCGGCCATGTATTTATTCCAAACATCCACAGTTTTGATAGCCCCCTTATTCCAGGCAGAACCCCAGTAATAAGTATATTCAGAACCCGGTTCGTATTCGCTGATAGCCAACACATGACCGTCGGCTCCGCCACGCTCCTTCTTTTCCTTTTCAGAAAGAAGCACCACTTTAGCCTCCTTCACCTGTGCAGGGAAAGCAGCACCGATGAATATCTTGCCGTTTCCTCCCTTGCGGTCGGTGGTAGGATCTACATAAGTAATATAGCCATTCGCCGCATCGGCTGCAACAACGCCGTCCGGCTCACGGAGAACGATTCCGGTGGTTACAGGCATTGCCTCTTTCATGTTTGTATAAGAGATTACGGCTTTATTGAGGTACGAACCCGCATCCAGAGTAATCACACGCGTCTCTATCACATTAGAATCACCGCGGACTACCAACGGATTAAATTCCAGTTTCACCGTGAAACGCAACGGACCATTATCAAGGATTTCCTGCGTGCGATAACAGTATGGATAGATGATCGTGTCGCCCTGCATCAAAGCAGCCGTACCGCAACCCAGCGTAGGACCTACGGCATAACAGTCCATTCCATAACCGTGGTCGATATGATAGGAAATGGCTCTTTGCAGTTCAGAAGCCGCTGTAGGATCTGTTTTTCTCAGTTCAGCTATCTTGGCACGCTTTTCCTTATTGAGTTCTTCAGCGTACATACCTTCAAGAACTGGCTGTGTGGTATTGTACTTCGTAAAGAGGTCATAGCCAAAGCCACGTTCACCTCTTGCCTGCAATGCAGGACCATAAGCACGGTAACCGCCCAGGTCATTCTCCCATGCAACGTCGTCCAGACGTTCGGAATAATATTTGCCGCAGGCAATTACGTTGAAAGGTTCCGGAGTGCCCGGTTGGATAGTATAAGTGGCTGTACCATTCGCTTTCACCGTAACCGGGAAAACAACCTTCTCATCATACGTCACCTGATACGGAACTTGCTGTCCGTCTATGTCAAGCACCACAATTTGCGCTGTATCGGCCAGTTTCAACTTGGCAACGACATCGCTCATCGGCACTTCAATCATCTCTCCCGCACGCTCTAAACCCAGCGGATTGGTCACGGTCACTGTCATAACCTGCTTGCTTTCGACGCAGGAAGCAAAGCCGATAAAAGCAACGGCAAACAGAATAAATATCTTTTTCATGATTGATTCTTATTAAATAAAAAATAAGGTGACAGATGAAAAGAGTATGCTCTTTTGCCATTCTATCACCTTACCGGATATAGTTTATCTTACATTATTTCGGTTGTTTTCCGATGTAAGCAAGGATACCACCGTCTACGTAAAGAACGTGTCCGTTGACAGCGTTAGAAGCTTCTGATGCAAGGAATACAGCAGGACCGGTCAATTCTTCCGGATCCAGCCAACGGCCAGCCGGAGTCTTGGCGCAGATGAATGAATCGAACGGGTGGCGGCTTCCATCTGCCTGCGGCTCACGAAGAGGAGCAGTTTGCGGAGTAGCGATGTAACCCGGGCCGATACCATTACACTGGATGTTGTATTCACCATATTCAGAACAGATATTGCGAGTCAGCATCTTCAAACCACCCTTAGCGGCAGCGTAAGCAGATACAGTTTCACGACCCAATTCAGACATCATAGAACAGATGTTGATGATCTTACCTGCACGTTTTTCCATCATAGCCGGCAAAACAGCCTTAGCAACGATGAATGGAGCATTCAAGTCGATGTCAATTACACGACGGAAATCAGCAGCATCCATCTCGTGCATAGGAACACGACGGATAATACCTGCATTATTTACAAGGATATCAATTGTACCTACTTCTTTGGCAATCGTAGCCACCATAGCCTGAACAGCCGGTTCGTCTGTCACGTCGCATACATAACCGTGAGCTTTGATACCTTTTGCAGCATAAGCAGCCATACCTTTGTCTACCAACTCTTGATTGATGTCGTTAAAACAAACTTTAGCGCCTTGTTCTGCGAATGCAGAAGCAATAGCAAAACCGATACCATAAGAAGCACCTGTAACGAGCGCTACTTTACCTTCCAAAGAAAAATTCAAATACTGATTCATAATTCTTTTTATTATTAAATTAGGAAAACTATTGGATTTTATTATTTCAAATCTGTAATCAACGAGAAGTCCTGATCGCCATAATCGAGATTCTCACCACCCATTCCCCAAATAAAGGTATAGTTGTGGGTAGCAGCAGCCGAGTGGATAGACCATTCGGGCGAAAGAACAGCCTGATCGCCTTTCATCCATACGTGACGTGTTTCGCCTACCTCACCCATAAAATGGCAGATAGCATGATCTTCGGGAATCTCGAAATAGAAGTAGGCTTCCATACGACGGCTGTGTACGTGGGCCGGCATCGTGTTCCATACACTTCCCGGAGCCAGTTCCGTCATACCCATCTGCAACTGGCAGGTGGGCAACACCTGATTCACCAGCATCTTATTGATATTACGGTGGTTGGAGCCTTCCAAAGAACCCATTTCAGCTACTACGGCATCGGCTTTCGTCACCTTGCGGTCGGGATAATTGCGATGTGCAGTCAGTGAGTTGAAGTAGAATTTGGCAGGATGGGCAGCGTCTTTGCTTTCGAAAGTCACTTCACGGTCGCCCGAACCCAGATAAAGAGCTTCTTTATAGTCCAGTTCGAACTCTGCGTCGCCTGCTTTCACAATACCGGGACCGCCAACATTGTAGATACCCATTTCGCGACGGGTGAGGAAGAACGGAGCTTTCAGCGGATCAATCGCTTCGAGCGTCAGCACCTCTCCTACCGGAAGCGCACCACCTACCACCATACGGTCGTACATGGAATATACCATATTTACTTCATTGGGGACAAATATCTTTTCAATTAAGAAATCTCTGCGGATTCTTGTAGTATCATAACTTTTTGCATCTTCAGGATGCGCAGCATAGCGAATTTCATAGTTCGTTTTCATACCTTATTTATTTATAGTTATTGAATAAGTTCTCTATTCTACGTGCACTTCGTTTACGTACACGATGCAAAAATAGCAAAAGAAAACGGGTTTACCTTGCAATTTTGTTCCAATTATCCACCAAAAATGTCCAGAATCCGTGCAATGTATACTTTTTTAACGAACTATAATACGTTTTGGGAGAGATTTCTACTTAATGCAATGAAAAAAAGAAAGAAGCCTCTATCTCTCGAGCCGCAAGAACAAATAATATAAAATATAGAACAAGAAAAAGTATCTAATTTGCCAATTCAGCTAATAATTAGCAGTCTACACCGTTAAAATTGCATAAATAGGAGGCAATGTATTATAACACTAATTATAATATATTAGTTTTGTAAATGTTTAAATAGCAAGCAAAATCAACAAATACGTCAAGATATACAACTTATGACAATTATTAAAAGACGGACAGAAGATACTTTAATAAAGATAGGAGTGATATGCATTTACATGCTTCTATCCATTAACCTAACTTATGCCCAAATAAAAAATATAACAGGAATCATCATTGATGAGGAAAGCCGGGAACCATTGACAGGTGCTTCTGTCACAGTGAAAGGCAGTCGGCAAGGCTGTATTTCAGATCTGGATGGAAAGTTTAGTCTTCAACCAACCCTCCCCGGACAGCAAATGCTGGTTATTTCTTACATAGGATACCAAACTATCGAAGTGCCTGCCCGGCATAATATGATGGAAATCCGGTTGCGTCCGAACGTGAACGAACTGGATGAAGTAGTAGTGCAGGTAGCGTATGGCACTGTCCTCAAAAGATCAATTACCGGGGCTGTTTCCGTAGTGGACAGTAAGCAAATCGAAATGCGTCCGGTCAGTTCTGTTATCTCCGTGCTCAACGGAGCAGTACCGGGGCTACAGACAATTGACGGAGTGGGGCAGCCTGGTATCGAAGCGGAAGTCCGGATCCGGGGATACAGTTCGGTGAACGGAAGCAATAAGCCGCTTTACGTGGTAGACGGTATGCCCTATACGGGATGGATCACCGATCTTAATCCAGCAGACATAGAAAGCGTCAGCGTACTGAAAGATGCTGCTTCATGCGCATTGTACGGTAGCCGGGCTTCGAATGGTGTGATTTTAATTACCACCAAAAAGGCGAAGAAACAGGGAGTTTCTCTTCAACTGGACATTCGCCACGGCTTCAGCGCGCGTGGACAGGGTGATTACGAACGTATGAATGCCAATCAATTCATGGAAACGATGTGGCAGGGGTATCGCAACCAGCTTATCAGCAACGGCAGTAGTCCCGAAGAAGCGACCATCGCCACCAACAATGACATTATCAGCAAAGTAGGAATCAACATCTATAACAAAGCCGATAATGCCCTTTTCGATGCAAACGGTCATCTGGCATCCGACGCCCGGATACTGGACGGATATAAGGACGATCTCGACTGGTATTCTCCCTACACACGTAACGGTCACCGCCAGGAATACAACCTAAGCGGAGAATCCGGCAATGAAAAGAACCGGATCCGTTTCTCGCTAGGCTATCTTAATGAAGACGGATATACCAGGAAAAGTGATTTCAATCGTCTTAGCGGCTCACTCAACGCTGACTTCACCCCACGCCCATGGCTAAAAACGGGCTTGTCGCTCGGAGGCACTCACCAGAAAACGAACTGGGATATAGGAGCCGCCGGAAGTGCGCAATCCAATAACCTGTCGAATGCATTTTACTTTGCACGGAGAATAGCACCTATCTATCCGGTGCACCTCCACTATACAGAGGATGTATTTGCCAGCGACGGCTCATTGCTTCATTCCAAAGGAGATTATATCCTGAACGAAGAAGGCGGAAAACAATATGATGACGGTTCGGAAAGCCGTTCGGAATCGGATGCCGCCAGCAATGGACGCCATCTACTGTGGGAAAGCGAAAAGAACAAGTTGTGGAACGCTGCCAATACCTTGCAAGGAAATGCCTATGTGGACGTTTCTTTCCTACGCGATTTTACATTCTCATTGAAAGGCAATATCAGCCTGCGCAATATCGAGGACAGCCAATACGGAAATGCGGAAATAGGCGCTTACAAGGACACTGGTTTTATCAGCAAGATCGATCAGGAATATAAGGAATACACCCTGCAACAGCTACTGGCATGGAAACACCAGTTCGGCAGGCATTTCGTAGAATGGATGGTGGGGCACGAGAACTATGATTACAAGCTTAATTTCGACGCCATACAGAAAAAGAATGAGAGCTTTCCCGGAATAGACGAACTTTCAAATTTCACCACCACAACTTACAGTGAGGGATATAAAGACACCTATCGTACAGAGGGTCACTTCACACGGGCCCGGTATGACTACAACGAAACTTATTTTGCCGAAGCTTCTTTCCGGCGCGACGGTTCCTCCATCTTCCATACAGACCATCGCTGGGGTAACTTTTGGAGCGTAGGTATCGGCTGGATGCTTTCCAACGAAGCGTTCCTGAAAAACGTGTCGTGGCTGAACCGCCTCAAGTTACGGGTTTCTTACGGGCAAGTGGGAAACGATAACTTCGGAAGCAGTAATGGCCTGTACCAGTGGATGTCTCTCTACGGCTCTGCCGTCAACGGTGGAGAAGCCGCTTACTACAAAGTGCAGAACGAAAACCCGGAACTAAAATGGGAAACGAATTCTTCGCTGAATATCGGTCTGGAAACTCGTCTTTTCAACCGTGTGAACCTAAGTTTCGAATACTATAACAAGCATTCGGACGACTTGCTGTTCAAGTTTATCCAACCACTATCTGCCGGTGCCACTGACTCATCGACAGGCCTTTCCACCGTCTGGCGAAACATTGGAGACGTTTCCAATAAAGGATGGGAATTCTCTGCCGACGGGGATATCATCCGCAACCGGGAATGGGAATGGAATGTAGGTTTGAACCTTTCCAAAGTGAAAAACAAGATCGGAAAACTGCCGGATAAAGATCGGGAAGAGGGAATTACGAACGGAGATTTCCAGAAGTTCAAAGAGGGACACAGCATTTATGAATTCTGGCTGTACCAGTATGCTGGCGTAGACCAGATGACAGGTCGCAGTGTATATCTGCCGGACTTCAACGCTTATTACATTGCCGGAGAGGATGGAAAAACACCCGTAAACGGAGAAGAGAGCACCGAAGGTAAAAATCCGATTCCGACAGACAGTTGGGTAGACATCAACGGACAATATTATACAGGCGACCCGAGATATGCACGCAAAGACTGGTCGGGCAGTTCATTACCGAAGATAAACGGCTCGGTCACCACCTCTCTCCGCTGGAAAGACCTGACTCTGTCCGCCCTGATGATTTTCAGTTGCGGTTCCAAAGTCTTCGACCAGCCTTATCAGACTCTGACATCGGTAGGCGTACATTCATTGACTCCCGATTTACTGAATGCATGGACAGCAATCCCCGAAGGCATGACGCCCACATCGCCCAACCGTCTCGATCCATCGGGTATTCCGCAAGTGAATCTGGATGCAACGATCAATGGATATAACAGCCAGAAAGCATCTACACGCTATATTGTAAGCGGTGACTATCTAAGCATCAAGAACATCACCCTCTCCTATCGCCTGCCCGCCACATGGAGCAAACGATTGACACTCGGCGGCATCCGTTTGCATGCTGCCATAGAGAATGTCGCCCTGTTCAGCAAACGCAAAGGGCTGAACCCGGTACAGACTTTTGACGGAATCGTCAACAATTATACGAGTATCGCCCGTGTTTTCTCGTTCGGAGTCAACATTAACTTATAGCCTTATGAAGAAAAAAGCCATACACATGAAATTCCTGAATCACTCCATAGGATTCTGCCTGCTCCTGACGCTGTTGTGTTACTCCTGCGCCAGCGACTATCTGGATACCGCCCCTACCAATCAGGTATCTCCTGCCGATTTATTCAAGGATGAAGCGTACGCTGCCTATGCTGTCAGCGGATTGGAGAAGTTGATGAAAACCACTTACCCCACTAATAAACTCGATGGCGTGTCATTCAACGGTGAAGGATCTGTCAAACTGATGTATGCCGAGTATCAGGGGGCTGACATGTATTGTCCCCGCAACAATTTCTATACGATATTCAACGGGGCTTCTCATGCCATACCTACCAGTAGTTACACGGAGTATATGTGGCATTATTACTACAAAGTAATCAGTAATGCCAACGCTATTATAAATTATGTCGACCCCGAAGGTAGTCATAAATTCAAATATATTTATGCGCAGGCACTAACCTACCGTGCCTATTGTTACCTGCAACTGCTGCAGTTCTACTCGCCACGCTGGTGCGATTCGCAAAACGGCAGTGCTGAAGGGGTGGTTCTCCGGCTCAATACATCTTCTACCGGCGACTGTCCTCTTTCTTCTATGCTGGCCTGTTACGAACAGATTTACAACGACCTTAACCAGGCCATCACCTATTATCAGGCATCCGGAATTGCCCGCAAAGAAGACGAGAATCACAAAATCAATGTGAATGCCGCTTACGCCACCTATGCCCGTGCCGCACTCACCCGTGAGGATTGGAGTACTGCCGCCCATTACGCTGCACTAGCACGTGCCGGTTATCCGCTTATGAATGCCGATGAATATTTCGACGGATTCAGTACCGTCAACCGCGAATGGATATGGAGTATCTATGACAGTGAAGAAGAATCGCTGGGAAACTCATCCCTCGCCGCACGCCTTGCATACAACTCCTCCTCTACTCTTGTATGCACTTATCCGGCCTGTATCAACCGTGAACAGTACGATGCATTACCGGAAAGTGATATCCGCAGGGGACTTTTTCTCGATCCGCTCGAATATACTTATAACACGGGTGGTATAACAAACAATGGTCTGGGCGGAAGTGCACTCACCAGTTACGCCCAAGGGTTGCATCCCGACCTGAATACTTCGGCAAAAATATACGCTTATATGTCGTTCAAATTTAAGTGTATCGACAAAGTAGGTGCCATGCCTTTCAATCTTTTCCGCAGTTCGGAGATGTATCTCATCGAAGCAGAAGCCAACTGCCACCTGACGCCTTCAAAAGAAGCGGAAGCAAGGCAATTACTGAAAGAACTGATCCGCGACAGCGGACGCGACCCTCAATATACTTGCGACAAGAGCGGTCAGGCACTGCTCGACGAAATAAAGTTCTACCGCCGCATCGAACTATGGGGCGAAGGATTCAGCTGGTTTGACTTCAAACGGCGCAAAGACACCATCGTACGCCACACCTTCGAAGACGGAGGAAACTACATGACCAACGCAGCCGTAACTATCAACCCGGAAGACGCCAACAACTGGATGTGGGTGATTCCCGCCAAAGAATACGAATATAACAATGCCATAAATAAACAATAAGAACACTGTAAATCCATAGTTATCAAGATGAAAATAGTCAGGTACATCAGTATATGTTTGTTGTTCACCTTTATCGGATCTCTCCTTCCAACCAAGGCGCAGGACAATCCGTACAAGATAGACCACTCTCTTTATCTACTTTATGAGGAGGCAACTAAACACCGTAACAACGCAACCGGACTGGAAATAGCTGATACTATCTATACCAAAGCCATCCGGATCAACGATAAAAAGGCACAATGCCTCGCTCTTACCATTCCGGTAATCTACTATTTCAATAATGGGAAAACGGAATTACTGGAGAAAGCAATCAGCAGGCTTCAGGAGATATCCCGAAAGAACAACTACCTGCAATATTACTACTTTGGCAGCATCTACAAAGTTAATTACCTGATGAACACAGGTAATACCCTGCGTGCGCTCCAGGAGGCTGAATTGACTAAAGAACAGGCATTTGCCGACGACTATCCCTACGGTATCTCCACTTGCCTGCGAATGATGGGAAACATTTACTTTGCGCGCAGGGAAAACCGGACGGCACTGGATTACTACCAACAATCGCTGGTATACACACAGGAGAAGCTCCCTGAGCAGGATATATCTTATATATACTGGAACATATCCATGCTCCAACAAAACCTGAAACAATATGAAGCAGCCTACGAAAATGCCGAGAAAGGAATCAAGTGTGCCAAGACTTCAACCAACAAATATGCCTGTATGCTGCGTAAATGCACACTTTTATACGCGCTCGACAGGGAGGAGGAATTCAAAAGCTATTATCAGGAATGTTTAAAAGCGACCGAAAAACATGGTGAAACCAGAAGGAATGAACTGAATAAGTTGAAGATATACAATTATATACTCAACCAACAATATGATAAAGCGCATGCTCTCGCCGACTCCACCTCTATCTTACATGAGAGAATAGCTTTTCAGGCAAATATTTACGCAAAAGAGCAGAAGTACAAAGACGCTTACCAAGCGCTTCAGAAGCTCCAGAGTTTACAGGATTCTCTGAACCAACTCATACAGACTGCCGACCTGTCGGAACTGAATGTGCGTATCGGCAACGAACAACTGAAAAGAAAAGCGCAAGCCTTGCAGCTGGAAAACACACAATTAAACCTGCAAAAGACAACGCTCGAACTGCAGCAAACGAAATCGCAAGTGGAAATCGAGAAGATGAACGCCGAAAATAACGAGCTACTACTAAAAAACCGTAACCTGGAGCTCGCACAATTCAAAGCGGAAACCGAACGTACACAGAGTCTTATGGTAGCTAAACAGGCAGAATCCGAACGCCAGCTGATGATATTGAAATTCATCCTGATATTCTTCTGTTTCTTTGCCATAGCCCTCACGCTCTACCTTTATCTACGCAGAAAATCAATCAGACAACTGCAAGAGAAGAACGAAGAACTGACGATTGCCCGCGACCGTGCCGAACAGGCAGACAAGATGAAGACTCATTTCATGCAGAACATGAGCCACGAAATCCGTACCCCGCTCAATGCCATCGTAGGATTCTCACAATTATTATCCAACCCGGATCTGCCATTGGAAGATGAGGAAAAGCTAGAATTCAGCTCGCTCGTCCAACACAACTCCGAACTGCTCACCACGCTTGTCAACGATATTCTTGACCTTTCCGCACTGGAAAGCGGCAAATACACCATGAACCTGACTTCCTGCCATTGCAACGAAATGTGCAGGCTCATACTCTCTACCGTAATGGATCGAAAAGCGGAAGGAGTGAAGCTTTATTATACCTCCGAAGTGGCAGACGATTTCCAGATCACCACAGATGAACAACGCCTGCAACAAGTGCTTATCAACTTCCTTACCAACGCAGAGAAGCACACAGAAAAAGGGGAAATCCATCTGCATTGTTCACTGACCGAGTATCCCGACAGAATCACGTTCTCTGTCAGCGACACCGGGCCGGGCATCCCTGCCGACAAGATGGATAGTGTATTCGAACGCTTCAAGAAGTTGGATGAGTTCAAACAGGGATCAGGACTGGGACTGAATATATGCCGCACCATAGCCGAACGATTACATGGAGAAGTCAAAGTAGACAAGAGCTACACCAATGGCGCACGTTTTCTGCTTATACTTCCATTAAAATAAGATTAGCTATTGACTTTCCTCTTTTTATTTTGTATCTTTGAGGAACAGAAAAAGAAAAAAGCAATATGAGTTATATAAAAATCAAGACATAATAACACATTATCAAAACATATATTTCCATATATGGAAGAACCGAATGGGAGAAAATCAGTATTGATTTTCTCCCATTTTGTATATATAAATCCCACATATTCCAATAATTCTCTGAAAATAGTTTCTAATAAACTCAGATACCGTTCTTAATAAACTCTCTCACTATTTATTAAAAACGGTATTTGGATTTATTATAGAAATGTAAATATATTGTTGCTAACAATATAGAAGTCTATTCAAAGATGAGTAAGGCAAACATCGAAACAGTCAATATTACGTACAAATAAGCTATAACAAATTTCTTACATCCTAATAGAGAGATACTTCTTCAAGGCATCTTCCTCCGCTTTTGCAACCAAACTATAGAAATCATCATGTTGTTGTTCCGTATGTGAACGTTCTAATGACTTAAGAAGTGACTTTGCATCCACAAAAAAAGAAAAAGCCCCGAAAGATATCTCTTTCAGGGCTTTTCTTCGTTGGACTACCAAGATTCGAACTTGGACAAACAGAACCAAAACCTGTTGTGCTACCATTACACCATAGTCCAAACTTATGTGCTTTCTGTTAAAAAGCGGTGCAAAGATAGAGGTTTGCAAGCAAACCTCCAAATATTTCGTTCACTTTTTTATATTCTATCGAATGAATCATGCATTATTACTTTGCAATCAGCAGATAATAGTTCTTTTTGCCGCGCTGAACAAGCAGATATTTCTCGTCGAGCAGGTCAGCAGTCGTAACTACCTGATCAAAGGCTGCCAGCTTCTCCTTATTCAGCGAAACGCCACCGCCCTGAACCAATTTACGCATTTCACCTTTCGACGCAAATACGGCCGCATTATCAACGAATAGATCAACAGCCTTTACTCCTTCTGCCAATACATCACGGGAAATCTCAAATTGAGGCACTCCTTCGAATACAGCAAGCAGCGTATCCTCATCCAATTTACGCAACGCTTCCGAAGTTGCATTACCAAACAAAATGTTTGATGCATCCACTGCCGCGTTATAATCTTCTTCGGAATGAACCATTACGGTAACTTCCTTAGCTAGACGTTTCTGAAGGATACGCAAGTGCGGAGCTGCCTGATGTTCTGCAATCAGAGCTTCTATTTCTTCCTTCTCGATGGAAGTGAAAATCTTGATATAACGTTCTGCGTCAGAGTCGCTTACATTCAGCCAAAATTGGTAGAACTTGTAAGGAGACGTATAACGGGGATCCAACCAGATATTCCCGGATTCCGTCTTACCGAACTTACCACCGTCAGCTTTTGTAATCAACGGACAAGTCAGCGCAAAAACCTCTCCCCCATTCGTACGACGAATCAATTCGGCACCGGTAGTGATATTACCCCATTGGTCGGAACCTCCCATTTGCAGCTTACATCCCTTTGTCTCATATAAGTGGAGGAAATCATATCCCTGAAGTAGCTGATAAGTAAACTCGGTAAATGACAGTCCGTCACGTGCCTCACCGTTCAGACGACGCTTTACAGAGTCTTTTGCCATCATATAGTTCACTGTGATATGCTTACCTACCTCGCGAACAAAATCAAGGAAGCTGAAATCTTTCATCCAGTCATAGTTGTTCACCAGTTCGGCACGGTTAGGCACCTCCGACTCGAAGTCGAGGAACTTGGCAAGCTGTTTCTTAATACATGCCTGATTGTGACGCAATGTCTCTTCATCCAGCAGGTTACGTTCCGCTGATTTTCCCGAAGGGTCACCAATCATACCTGTAGCACCACCGATCAATGCCAACGGTTTATGACCGCAGCGTTGGAAATGACGAAGAATCATCACTCCACAAAGGTGACCAATGTGTAGCGAATCGGCAGTCGGGTCGATACCCAAATAGGCAGTCACCTGCTCTTTGCTTAACAACTCTTCTGTTCCCGGCATGATGTCCTGCAACATGCCACGCCATCTCAATTCTTCTACAAAATTCATCGTATTACTCTTTAATTATTAGGTTTTTATTCTATTTCAATTCCGTGAGGGGCAAAAGTACGACTCTTTCTCGGAAGATACAACTCTTATGCCCTAAAAAAGATATTTTGAATGTTCCGTCGGATTGTTTCGCGCAGCGTTTCCACTTCTACCCCACGCACTTGAGCCGCCCGATACAGAATATCCTCAATATCAAGCTCACTATCGTCCGTCTCCAGAAACAGACGGTCATCGGGTACCACTCTCATCGCTTCATCCGAATAAAATTCTCCGAAAGACAGATACAATCCTTTGTCCAGCATTTGTTTCGCCTGTTCGGGCTTTCCCCTGAAACCATGCCATATCCAAGCCTGCTTGGGTTGAAATTCTTTTTTCACAGCCAGTATCTTATCCGTCATTCTCACATTGTGAAGAATCAGCGGCAAATCATATTCCAGCGACATAAATATCTCAAATTGCAATGCTACCATTTGCTCATTTATGGAAGCCCCTTTCAATTTGTCCAGGCCACATTCCCCTATGGCAACAATATGCTCATCAGGCAAGTGATCAATAACAAAATCCGAGTGCCGTTTCAAGTTACCCGGCTTCAGTTCCCAGGGATGAATGCCGACAGAATAGTAATACCCGTCCTGAAGAGGTGTCCCCGCTGACTGCCGATAATTGATAATAGCTTTACCACCGGACTGGATCTCTCCCTTATGGGTATGAATATCCAAAATGGCATTGGCAACGTTTATATTGTTCTCTCTCATTATTGTTTTTTTATTTATATGATTAAGGCACGGGGTCATAACCGGAGCCACCCCACGGGTGACATCTCAGAATACGCCGCACAGTCAGATACAGCCCTTTTACAGGTCCATGTTTCTTAATCGCCTCGACCGCATAGGCCGAACAAGTCGGTGTAAACCGGCAAGAAGGAGGAGTTAACGGTGAAATACAAGCCCGATAAAAATAGATAGGGATAAGCAGCAAGAATGAAAACACTCTCTGCAGCATGTCTTTTACGAATATCCAACTGGCAAATATTCGAGAGCCATGAAATTTCATGAGGATAGTTTTTCAGAGATGCGCGAAAGCGCTATTTTCATCTTCTCTTCCAATTCGGCAGTCGCTGTAAGCTCGTCCGACAGATAGATAAAGGCGATTGCCAAATGCTGTTCCCGACCTTGCAGACATTCCAACAGGATGGATTTATTCTTCCGGTAAGCCTCGCGTATCTGACGTTTCACCCGATTGCGCTTTACCGCCCGCTTGAAACGTCGTTTCGACACGCTGATCAGTATGGAAGCCGAAGCCTCGCCTTGTTCGACAGGCATATATACAACGCGTATCGGAAAGATGGAAAACG
>OJSC01001039.1_pt1 | contig 31184 bp, 32 predicted proteins | sample 1599361 | NCBI WGS metagenome assembly OJSC01 (sample SAMN04168656, study PRJEB22393) | human gut metagenome | biome: human gut microbiome; feature: stool | host: Homo sapiens | collected 2014-03-17 | reverse complement strand
ATTTATAGATTTTTATATAAAATTATATATTATTTATAACAGCTTTAAGCCCTCCCCTGATTAAAACTTCAATCATCTATAAAATAATTATCGCTTAATACAGACCTTATTTTGTTGAGTAAGCAAAATTTTATAAAAATCGTATTAAGCGATAAAATTTTTATTTTAAACTAATTATTAAGCCTTTAAGCTATTATACAATTCTTTGTATTGTTTAGCTGATTCTTCCCAACTGTAATCAGCAGTCATAGCATTTTCTACAAGATGAATATGTTTTCTATCATCAGCAATACCATCTATTGCACGTTTGATGGAGAATAATAATTCATGTGCATTGTAATTATTAAAGCTAAAGCCATTACCAGTTTGAGTGTAATTGTTATATGCTTCAACAGTATCTTTTAAACCACCTGTAGCACGTACAATTGGCACAGTACCATAACGGAGAGCGATAAGCTGACCAATACCGCATGGTTCATATTGAGATGGCATCAAGAATAAATCACTTGCAGCATAAATTTGATGTGCTAATTCATTATTAAAGAAGATATTAGCAGATACTTTTTTCGGATAGCGCCATACAAGACCTTTGAACCAGTCTTCATATTGTCTATCGCCTGTACCTAAGATTACAAATTGTACATTTTCATATTCAAGTAATTCATCTAAGATACGTGTAACTAAATCAAGACCTTTAGCTTCAACTAAACGAGTTACCATACCAATCATTGGAATTTTGCGATTTACTGGTAAGCCCAATTTTTTCTGAAGTTGTTCTTTATTATCACCTTTGATAGCAATTGCATTATGTACATCAAAGTTTTTAAAGATGTACTTATCAGTTTCTGGATTATAATCTTCATAATCAAGACCATTGATAATACCAGATAAATCTGCATCACGTTTTTGAAGCATACCTTCAAGACCTTCACCATAATAAGGATCTTGAATTTCTTTAGCATAACTGCGACTTACAGTAGTAACTTTATCAGAATATACGATAGCACCTTTCATGAAGTTGATATCATCGAAGTATTCCAAATCACCATTGTTGAAGCATTTCCAATCAAGACCTAATACATCTGGTAAATATCCTTTCCAGAAACGACCTTGATATTTCAAATTATGAATAGTATATACTGTTTTAATCTTGTTATAGCGTACATCTTCATTATGTTCGAGTTTTAAATAAACGCTAATTAAACCTGTTTGCCAATCATTCATATGAATAACATCTGGCCAGAAATCAATATGAGGAAGCATTTCAAGAACAGCTCTGCAGAAGAAAGTAAATCTTTCTACATCATCTGGATAACCATAATATCCTTCACGATAGAAATATTCCTGATTATCAATGAAATAAAATGGTACATCTTTATAATCGTATCTATCAATACCTAGATATTTTTTACGCCAGGAAACATTGATTTCACCATCATAAATATGTTCCATATTATTGCGATATTCTTCTTTTATACCACTGTATTTTGGTATAACAACACGAACATCTACACCTTTTTGTTTTAATTCTTTAGGTAAAGAACCCGCTACATCTGCAAGACCGCCTGTTTTTACAAAAGGCACAGCTTCTGAGGCTACATATAAAACTTTTAACACTATAACACGACCTTCCTCTATGATTGTATATATAGCCCATATAATAAAAATTATATGGGCTATAACTTAAATTATTTCAAGGCATAAGCTTTAGCCTTTTGACGTTGTTTTGATCTATTACCATTAAGTTTTACCTTTTCTGGTTTTTCAGCTTCAATCACTGTCTGTTTTTTAGCTTCAACAGGACGCAATTTCAATCTGAAATATACTGTACCAAGTGGTGGTAAAGTAATTTGAATAGATTGATTTAAATTATGCCAGAATACATCTTCTGATTTAAAGTCACCTTCATTTAATACATTAGAACCACCGTATTCTTCTTTATCTGTATTAAATACTTCTTGATAAATACCTTTTTCAGGTACACCAATGCGGTAACCATGACGCACTTCTGGAGTGAAGTTACATACTACAATGATGAAATCATCTTGGTCTTCAGCATAACGAATAAAGGAAATAACACTATTTTCATTATCGTTACAATCAATCCAGCGGAAACCACGCCAATCAAAGTCTACTTGCCATAAAGCTTTATGTTCACAATAGAATTTATTCAATTCTTTAGAGAATCTCTGCATTTTTGTATGCATTGGATACAATTCAGCTAAATGCCAATCAAGACTATCATCATATTTCCATTCGATAAATTGACCAAATTCGCCACCCATGAATAATAATTTTTTACCAGGGTGAGTCATCCAATAACCAAAGAAGGAACGAAGACCAGCGAATTTACGCCAATAATCGCCTGGCATTTTTTCAATTAAAGAGCATTTACCATGAACTACTTCATCATGAGATAATGGCAATACAAAGTTTTCAGAGAAAGCATACATCAAGGAGAATGTAATTTTATCATGATTCCATTTACGATAAATAGGATCAAGGCTCATATATTTGAGCATATCATTCATCCAGCCCATATTCCATTTATAGTTAAAGCCCATACCGCCCATATAAGTTGGACGAGAAATCATAGGCCATGATGTAGATTCTTCTGCCATCATTAAAGCATTAGGATGATATTTGAAAATCGCTTCATTTAGATTTTTAATCAATTCCATAGCTTCAAGGTTACCAGTGTCACCATATTTATTAGGTTCCCACTGACCTTCTTCACGACCGTAGTTTAGATACAACATATTAGCTACAGCATCAATTCTAAGCCCATCAATATGATATTCATTTAACCAAAATAGAGCATTAGAAATTAAGAAGCTATGCACTTCACGACGACCATAGTCGAAATTAGTTGTACCCCATTGCCAATTTTCACGGCGTTTTTCATTATCAGATTCATATAAAGTTTCACCATCAAAACGGCGAAGACCATGAGCATCGTTACAGAAATGTCCTGGAACCCAGTCCATGATTACAGCAATACCATTTTGATGAGCTAAATCTACTAAATACATGAAGTCTTTTGGTTCACCATAACGACTAGTTACAGCATAATAACCAGTTGCTTGGTAACCCCAAGAACCATCAAATGGATGTTCACAAAGTGGCATAAACTCAATATGAGTATAATTCATTTCTTTAACATAAGAGATGAGCTGTTTTGCTGCTTCTCTATAAGTTAAATAATTACCTTCAGCATCATGACGCCAAGAGCCTAAATGCACTTCATAGATGAGCATAGGTTTATCATAAGAAGCTTCTTGTTGCTGTTTTTTCTGCCATTTTTCATCATGCCATTCATAACCGCATAAATCATAAACGCGAGAAGCTGTTTTTGGTTTCTTTTCAGCATAAAAAGCATAAGGGTCTGCTTTTAAGAAACGTTCTCCACCATTGAATGGCTCTATAGAATATTTATAAATTTCACCTTGCTGTAAATTAGGAATAAAAGTCACCCAAATTTCACCATCAGAAATTCTCTGCATTGGATTTTCATTGTAATCCCAATTATTAAAATCTCCTACTACACTTATGGCTTTAGCATGAGGTGCCCAAACAGCAAAGCGTACGCCTTCTACTCCGTCTTCTACTACAAAATGAGCTCCTAACATTTGATACGCATAGAAATTTGTACCTTGATGATACAAATACAAATCAAAATCTTTTAATGCGGATACTTCCATATTTTTAGTTCTCCTTTGGAGTCATTTATTTTAATAAATTAATAGGTTCTACATTCCAGATATCTTTTGCATATTCGCTGATAGTTCTATCACTAGAGAAGATACCAGAATGTGCAATATTGATTAAGCTGGATTTCAACCAACCATAGCGGTCGAGATATTTACCTCTAATTTTTACATGAGCATCAATATAAGAATTGAAGTCTTTGAATACGAAATATTCATCATTACTATTGAATAAATAGTTGTGTAAGTCATGGAAATCACCATTACCTACGAATGGACCAGTCAATAATTCATCAACTACATTGTGAATTGCTGGATTTGTATTATATTCAGTCCATGCGGAATATAATCCATTTTTATAGTATTCCATTACTTCATGTTCTTTTAAGCCAAAGATAACGCAGTTATCTTCTCCAACTGCATCGCAGATTTCCACGTTAGCACCATCTAAAGTACCAAGTGTGATAGCACCGTTCATCATGAATTTCATGTTAGATGTACCGGAAGCTTCTTTACCTGCAAGAGAAATCTGTTCACTAACATCAGCTGCTGGGAATAATTTTTCTGCTAAAGTAACACCATAGTTTTCTAAGAATATTACATGTAAACAATCGTTTACATCTTTATCGTTATTAACAATATTAGCTACATTGTTGATTAAGCGAATTGTTTCTTTAGCGATATGGTAACCAGGAGCTGCTTTACCTGCGAACATATAAGTACGAGGTAACATTTCAGATTTAATAGATGGATTTGCTTTAATCAAATTATAGATATGCATTACATGTAAAATATTCATAATTTGACGTTTGTAAGAATGAATACGTTTAACTTGAATGTCATATAAAGAATTAGGGTCAATAGTAAATCCACTACGACGTTTGATATGACCAGCTAAATAAATTTTATGTTCTTTTTTAACTTCTGCTAATTTATCAAGGAATGCTGTATCATCTTTATAATCTAATAAATCGATAAGACGAGATGGGTCTTTACGCCATTTATCAGAAATAGCTTCATCTATTAAACTAGAAAGCTGTGGATTTGCAGCAATGAGCCAACGACGATGTGTAATACCATTAGTTTTATTATTGAATTTACCTGGGTAAATTTCATCAAAGTCACGCATAGTATGTGCCTTTAAGATATCGCTATGAATTTTAGCAACACCATTTACGCTGTGGCTACCTACAACAGAAAGACGAGCCATATGAACTACGCCATCTTGAATGATAGATACTCTGCGTACACGGTCTTCATCATTTGGATATTGTTTACGAACATCTTCTAAGAAGCGTGCATTGATTTCTTCTACGATCATGTAAATACGTGGTACGAGATTTTTTAACATATCACTTGGCCAAGTTTCTAATGCTTCTGGCATAATTGTATGGTTAGTATAAGCTACTGTATTTTTAGTGATATCCCAAGCAGTATCCCAATCCATACCTTCTTGGTCAATGAGTACGCGCATAAGTTCAGGAATTGCCATTGCTGGATGAGTATCATTGATATGAATAGCAATTTTTTTCGCAAAATCTTTTAAATCACCCTTACGGCGTTTATAATGACGAACAATACTTTGAACGCCTGCAGATACAAAGAAATATTCTTGAGTCAAACGAAGCATTTTACCTTCATAGGAGCTATCTTCTGGATACAAGCAAGAAGTGATTGCTTGTACACGATAAGATTGACGCAATCTTTCTTGTAACTGTTCTCTAGTACCTGATAAAGAAGCAAAATCTTGAGGAACTTCAGCATTCCAAAGACGAAGAGTATTTACTACATTATTGTGGTAACCTACGATTGGCACATCATAAGGAACAGCTGCAACTGTATTATATCCTTCATGAACTAATTTTAAAGAACCATCTTCTTGTTGAGCCATATAAGCATTACCGCCAAAATGAACATCAACTTCTTTGTCAGCTTTGCGATATTCCCAAGCGAAACCATTTTTAAGCCAATTATCAGGAATTTCAACTTGTTGATTATCTATTATTTTTTGTTCAAACAGACCATATTGATAACGGATAGTACAACCATGACCTGGAAGGCCTAAGGAAGCCAAAGAATCAATAAAGCAAGCAGCAAGACGGCCAAGACCACCATTACCTAAACCTGCATCTGGTTCCTGTTTAAAGAGTTCTGTAATATCAATATTCAAGTCTTTCAAGGCTTCTTTACAGATTTCTTTCATATCAAGATTGATCAAGTTTGTATTTAATAGACGACCTAATAAGAATTCAATGGAAAAATAATATACTTCTTTGCATTGATTTTCTTCATAGTATTTATTAGTCATAATCCAGTTTTCACTGATGTACTGACGAACTGTTCTAACTAAAGTCTGATATAATTCTTCTTTAGTTAATTCATTCCAATCTTTACCAAATAACATATTTGCTGTTTTTAAGAAATTTTTCTGTAATGAAGCTCTCTCTTCAATTTGCTTATTGATTATTCCTACACTCACTATTACTTCCCCCTATAAGTTTTTACCTTAATCGCACTACCCTGAAATAAAAACTCTATATTTCTAAAAAAACCAAAACCTATATATTAATATTTTATATTATATAATTTATATTATATATATTTATAATTACTATATTTTTTAACCTATATTATTTTAATATCTTATCTTTTGTTAATCAAATAACTGTATTTTTTTCAATGATCAATGGATAATTTTCAGCACCTTTTAACCATTTACCATCGGATACTACTACATTTTTATCGCAAATTACATTTTCTACTAGAGCATCATCTTGTAATTCACAATTCTGCATGATTACGCTATTTTTAACTTGAACGCCTTTTCCGATTTTAACACCACGGAATAAGATACTGTTTTCTACAGAACCTTCAATTACGCAACCATTTGCAACTAAAGAATTATTAACTTTTGCTTGTTTTTTGTACTGTACAGGAGCTTCATCACGAACTCTTGTATAGATTGGGTTATAACCCATGAATAATTCTTCCCAAATTTCTGGTTCTAACAAGTCCATATTAGTTTTGAAATAGGAACTTGTAGAGCAGATTTCAGATACATAACCTTCATGTTGGAAGCCATAAATATTTAAATTATCCTGATGACGTAAAATACCATCAATCAAGAAATCATAGCCACCACGTTCATATGCTGTAGATATGATTTCCATGAATTTTTTACGGGACATTAAATAAATACCCATGAATACTTTGGAATTTTCATAAACAGCTGGACGGTTAGCAATTTCTGTAACAAGACCATTTTCACCAGTCTGTAAAATAGTTGCATTGTCTGGACGTTCTTTATTTTCAATATGGTAAACCATAGTGATATCAGCACCAGTATTCTGATGGAAACGAAGAGCTGTAGTAAAGTCTATATTATAAACAAAACGGCTGTTGCAGATTAATACATATTCTTGTTCAGACTGTCTGATAAAGCTCATATGTCTATAGAAAGACTGTAAGTTACCATTACGGCTATCTTTATCCATTTTTATAGCTGGTAAATAGAATAAACCATCATGACGACGTGCTAAATCCCAGTCTTTACCAGAACGAAGATGGTCTAAGATAGAACGAGATTTTGCTGGCATCATCATACCAATTTTTGTAATACCAGAGTTAACCATGCTAGATAAAGCAAAGTCTAATAAACGATAACGACCTGCAAAAGGTAATGTTGCAACAGGTCTTTTTGTTGTAAGTGTTCTTATTTGTTTATCGTCTTCATATAAATCCATTATTCCGAGAACATTTTTCATAATTATATCCCTCTCTTATTTTATCCCACATTTACATTTTCAGTTGCATCGGAAACAACCATTGGTCGTACAGTTTCACCTTCAGGAATTACTACAATAGTGCCATCGTCACTACCTACTTGAGCAGTTGCTTCAATTTTGCTATTTTGAGCTACAATAGCTTTTTCAACAACAGCATCTGCTTCAATTTTTGCAAATGGCATAATTACAGAATTGCTTACTTTTGCACCTTTAGCAATGCGTACACCTGGGAATATAACAGAATTTTTTACTTCACCGCAAATCATAGAACCTTCACTTACAAGAGAATTTTTAATTTTAGCTTTTGGTCCTACATAATGAGGTGGCATAGCCATATCCACGGAATAAATTTTCCATTTACCATTCATTTCAAATGGTTGTTTTTCTTTTAATAAATCCATGTTTGCTTCCCAAAGGCTATCGATTGTTCCTACATCTTTCCAATAACCTTCAAATGCATAGGAATATAATCTAGCTTGGTCAGCTAACATTTTTGGAATAATATTTTTACCAAAGTCATGACTAGAAGTTTCATCTTTAGCATCATTTTCTAAGTATTCACGTAAGAAATTCCAGCTAAAGATATAAATACCCATAGAAGCTAAATTGCTTTCTGGTTTAGCAGGTTTTTCGGCAAATTTAGTAATACGACCTTCTTTATCTGTGCTCATAATACCAAAACGAGAAGCTTCTTTCATTGGAACTTTAATTACACCGATTGTAGCTTCTGCTTTATTCATTTTATGTGCTTCAATCATTTTAGCATAATCCATTGTATAGATATGGTCACCAGATAAGATTAAAACATATTCTGGATTAGCTTTATTGATGAAATTAATATTTTGGTAAATTGCATCTGCTGTACCTTTATACCAATCTGCACCCTTTTCTCTAGCATATGGAGGTAAAATATATACACCACCATTTTTGCGGTCAAGATTCCATGCTTCACCAGTACCTAAGTATGTATGCAATTCTAATGGACGATATTGAGTAAGTACGCCTACTGTTTCAATGCCGGAATTTGCACAGTTACTCAATGGAAAGTCGATGATACGATATTTTCCACCAAATGGCACAGCTGGTTTAGCTATATTTTTAGTTAAAGCTCCTAATCTACTCCCTTGACCACCAGCCAATATCATGGCTAAGCATTCTGTTTTTCTCATAATATAAAACCTCCTGAAAAAATAAACATAGTCTACACATCTTGTCAATTTAGATAAAAATGCAGGAATTAATCTATAAAAACAATTAAAATTTACATAAATATAACAAATTACTCATAAAAACTTAACAATCTTAACAATTGTCGTACATTTTATAAAATTTAGATTAAATAGATTTACACAACTCCTTTTTTTATAAAAACTTCTCAAATAAATAAAATTCGTTACATTTTCATTTGACAGTATTACAATTCTATATAAATTTTGTAAATCCTGCTTTTTTTATTATTTTTTAAAAAAATAATAAAAAAGCAGGACATTAAATTTGTCCTGCTAAAATCAACCCTTTTTTATATTTGCTTATCGCGGAAATTTGTAAACCAAATTTTTTAATCAACTCATCTTTTAAAGATAATAAATCTTCAATTTTTCCTTGTTTTAATTCAATTTCAACTTCACAAATAGGAGCTTTATTTTCTCTTCCTTGAACAAAACCAAGGTCTAAAGCCACTTCTAGCTTAGAGTCCAGCCATGTTAGCTCTATACACTCACGCACAAAATCTGTTATTACTATCGGTAAAAATTTTTTATCCTTTGTAGTTTTAATCAATGACCAAATATCTTTATCTTCAGCAAATACATTTATATCTGGTGTCAACTTTGTTACTTTTTTATTGATTTCCACGCGTTCAAACAGACCATCACTGTTTACTTTTCCCGATTTGTACGTTGCTACGATACAATCATTTTCACAGCGTAAACGATAAGCAATTTTATGTTTTTGATAGAAATTATCTTCCGTATCATAATAAATAGCCTTCATATCTATACGTTGCCATGATTGATCTTTATTTTCTTGCAAAAATTCACGTATATTTTCTATTTGGGCTTCATCTTTTATTTCCATTTTTACTTCTATTTCTTGATTATTCATGGATTTCCCAACAACCTTTCTCTTTCAATCTCAAGATAGCCTGATGTTTTGCTATTAAACTACTGCGATGAGCAATGCTGATGATTTTCGTATTTGGCAAATGAATTTTCAACATATCATATAAATTGCCCTCTAAATCTTCATCAAGTGCTGATGTCGCTTCATCTAAAAATACAAATTCTGGTCTATATAATAAAATTCGCACAAAAGCTATTCTTTGTTGCTCACCTAAAGATAAAATTCTGCTCCAATCATCAACAATATCTAATTTATCTGCTAAATTTTCTAACTTACAAGCTATGAGTATTTCTTTTATTTCTTCATCACTATATTTTTCACTGATTACTTCTTCAACTACAGGATAAGAAATTGCCTGTCTTAAGCTACCAAGTGGCAAATATGGTCTTTGTGGTAAGAATAAAAATTCTTCTTCTTTTGGCAAATAAACATTACCTTTCGCATAAGGCCAAAGACCTGCAAGTGTTCTTAAAAGAGTTGATTTACCCACGCCAGAAGCACCCATGATCAATAAAGATTGATATTTCATTAAATCAATTGTACAATCTTTGATTAAAATATCTTTATTTTTATTAGGAAGGAAAACATCTACATTTTCTATACCGACTGTAATATTAGAAGCATTATCTATCATTAAATCAGATTTCAAATCCAAAGCTTCACCGACATGACGATTAAAACCATCTAAACGGCGAACTACAGAGCACCACTGTGCTATAGTTGTATAAGCATCTACAAAATATGACATTGCTCCTTGAACCTGTCCAAAAGCATTTGATACTTGCATAATCCAGCCCACTTGTACTTCTTTAGCAAACCAACGCGGTGCAGCCAATAATAATGGAATGATAATCGCCAATTGACCATAACCAGATGTAAAACCATTTAAGATTTTTTGACGAGTCATAATATCGCGGAAATTGCCAATTACAATCTTAAATCTAGTCAAGAAATTTTCTAACTCGGGCTTTTCACCACGATAAAAAGCAATCGATTCCGTATTTTCTCTGACACGCATCATCGCAAAACGGAAATCAGCTTCATATTTTTGCTGTTCATAATTTAAATTGATAAGTGCCTTACCTACCTTATGAGTGAGATACGTACCAACGATAGAATATACCAAAGACAACCAAACCATATAACCATAGATAGTGAATTCATAACTGCCAATAGGCACAGTCATAATTCCTGATAAATTCCATAAAATTACAGTAAATGCCACCAAGGTTATCAATTGACGCACAAGACCAATCGTCAAAGATAAAGTCAAAGCTACAAATTGATTAATATCCTCAGAAATACGCTGATCCGGGTTATCCATATCTTTTCCCATCAATTTCAACTTATAATAAGCTCTATTTTCCATCCATCTCACTAAATATTTATCAGTGAGCCATTCACGCCATTTTATCTGCAATAATTGTTGCAAATACACAGAATAAACGCCAATCGCTATATAAATAGCGGCAATCAAGGAAAATTTGCCCACTAAATACCAAAAACTATCAAATTCATACGCTTGCAATACATCCCAAAATTCTTTATACCAATCATTTATCAATACCGTCAAAAATACACTGGCTAAATTTAAAATTAAAACAACAACTAAAATACCATAAGCCTTCCATTTTTGTTCAGAACGCCAATATCCTAGTGCTAAAATTTTAAAAGCCTGTAAATAATACATAATTCTTCTTGAAGTCAAACCATACACCTCTATTCTAAAATTAAATTTTATATCTTCTAAAAAAATATGCTAAAATATATATTATGTTCATTTCTTTGATGGCAAAGAAACGAACCAAAGAAAGCCACCGCAGATAAAATTTTAGCTTTGAAAAATATTATCATTTCATACAATGCTTAAAACTCGCTCCGCTCAGACAGTTAAGCAAAAACCGTATTCAATGATAATTTTTTTCAATAATCATGCGATTACCGCTAAATTTTATAATGCGGAAGAAATAACAAATTATTTGTAACTAAAAATAATAACCAAATCTCCCTCACGTTAGCGAATTTTACGGTAGCCGTAGGCTATTGGCAAGAATAAAATTATGGCTATGGTTTTAGCTCTACTGTTTGAGCAACGCGAGTTTAGAGCGTTATAGACATAATTTTATAATTGACAAAGTAAAATTGATATCGGGAGGTAGAGTTCTTTTGTTACTTTTCTTGCTCATGAAATAAAAGTAAATCTAAATAACATCTATATTATATGTTCATCTCTTTTGTAGTAAAGAAACAAAAAACACCATAGATAAAATTTTATAATCACCTTTATATTACTAATAAAAATAAAATCAATATCTCAAAATATTTTCTTTTTGATTTATTTTTCTTTTAATAAAAGAAAAATGAACATTACTATAAGGAGGAAAAATTTTTTATGAATATTTTACTAGCTATTGCTATTATGATTATTATCATTATTGCTAGTTATTTAGCTGATAGAAAATACCCTACAAAGAGAATATTTATTATTCCTTGTGGTATTATTTTACTTTGTCTTGTGGCTGTCTATAGTTCTTTGGTGATGCCATCTGCTCCAAACTCTATATCCAATGAGCAACGTTTAGCTATTTTAAATGAACAACCTTATTTTATAACATGGTACAATGATTATAAAGAAGATATCAATCAGCTAGATAGATTTGCTACAGTTTATCACAAAATCATTTCTAATTATGAAAATCAATCCATATCTGCAACTGAAGCTTTAAGTCAATTGCAAAGATTATATGATGAAACAAATGCTTTTAATAATTCACTACAAGATGCTTTACCGCCAAGTGAATTATCACAAAACAATTATACATTAGTTTATAATATTTTGGAAAAAACTCGTGTTTATAGTTATAAATTAAATGAAACTATTCGTCAAAGTATTGTAATCATCAATGAAGGAACTTACAATCAAATTGAACATAAAGATATTGTAAATAATTTAAATCGCATTTATGCTATTGAAGCTCCTATAATGTTAGATATCAATAGCGAAGTATCGCAAATTAAAGATAATCTAACTATCCCAGAAAATTAATCATAAATTTAATATAGATAAAATAAAAGGTGATACTAAAAGTATCACCTTTTTTATTATAATTCTTATTATAAATCCTTTACAATTGTTTTGAGGTATTCCGCAAAATCTCCAGATAAATCATCACGACGGAGAGCAAATTCTACTGTAGCTTTTAAAAAGCCTAATTTATCGCCTACATCATAGCGTTTGCCAGTGAAATTATAAGCATAAACATTTTCACGTTTTGCCATAACTTTGAGTGCATCTGTTAACTGTATTTCTCCACCTTTACCTGGCTTAGTATTTTGTAATACTTCAAATACATCTGGAGTGATGATATATCTACCAAGCACTGCCATTTGACTTGGAGCTTCTTCAATGCTTGGTTTTTCAATCATATCATTGACTTTCATCAATTGCTCATTGATAGTTGGCACGCCTGCTACAATACCATAAGAAGAAACTTTTTCTTTTGGCACTTGTTGACAACCTAAAATAGTAGCACCTGTTTGTGTGTACATATCCATCAATTGTTTTAAAGCTGGCATTTCAGGATTATAAACTATATCATCACCTAATAATACAGCAAATGGTTCATTATCAATGAATGCTCTAGCACATAAAATAGCATCACCTAAACCACGCATATGTTTTTGGCGAATGTAATGTACATTGATTTCTGATGTTTCCTGTACCATTTCCAATAATTTAGTTTTACCTTTAGCTTTTAATTCAGCTTCTAAAATTGGCGCGCTATCAAAATGGTCTTCAATTGCACGTTTAGCATGACCACTGATGATCAAAATATCTTCAATACCGCTAGCAATAGCTTCTTCCACTATGTACTGAATAGTAGGTTTATCTACTATTGGTAACATTTCTTTAGGTGTTGCTTTTGTCGCTGGCAAAAAACGAGTACCAAAACCAGCAGCAGGTATAACAGCTTTGCGAATCCGTTTCATAACAATCTACTCCCTATAATCTACTCAAATAAATAAAATACTTTAAATTGTGACAATTTTATACAATTAAGTTTTATTATAGCATAAAAAAAGATTTTCTTCATAAAATTATTTATTCGATCTATCATGAAGAAAATCTCTATTTTTATTTTTATTAATGATTGACCTGTTTAGCTAAAGTTTCATTCATATGTCTTATACCTTCTTCTAAATTAGCCAAATGTTTATCCATACGAAATAACAAAAAACTTGCTACTACCATAGGAAAACCATAATTTGCTATATACGTAAAAATATATTCCATATTATCACCTTAATTCTTTATTTCTCTAGAGATTTATTAATAAAAGCTAATGCTTTACGATAATTTTTGCTTACAGCTTGTACAGATATATGCAATAGTTTTGCTACTTGTTTATATTTTAATCCTTTAAATACTACCAAAATAAAAACTTTATATTGTTTAGGTGGCAATTGATGAATAAACTTCATTATATCTAATCTAGAAGAAATACTATCAGCTAAATCCTCATCTACTGCCAATAAATCCCCAAATTCTTTTATTTCATCTTCATCATCTGTATTCATTTGAGCAGATAAAGATACTTCATTTTGCCAAATACGCAGATATCTACGAAATAAAGTATGCACACCTTGATATACTTTTACTTTAGCGTAACCAGCAAAAGGCACACCTAAAGACTCATTAAAATCCTTAATTGCTTGATAAAAACTAATCACGGCTTCTTCATACGCCTCTTCTTGAATAGATATTAAATGATGTTGTCTAGAAGCACTATTTAATAAATTCTTATACTTATTTAATAATAACTGTATAGCATAATTATCTCCAGCTTTAGCTTTTATTAATAGTCTTTCCATCTAATCGTCTTCTTTCTATCATCAAGAGAATAATTTAAAAGAAAAAGGGGTGACACGCACCCCTTTTTCCTTATTCTGCAGCGATTTCTGCTGTGTCCTGACGATTTACACTACCTAAATTATATTTTTGTAAGCCCGCTATTTTTTTGACCGATATCTAAAATATCATCTTCTGCTAAAGAAGGATTGATATAACCGAAACTACGACTGCTATAGCTAGCTTTACCTGTAGAAGTAGTACCTGTTTCCACTTTAATAATGATTTCACATTCTGCGTTTTTCTTAACTGCCATAATACATTCCTCCTAATGAACTATAAAATTATAAATTAAACTTAAGCTAAAACATTTTGTGTAGTAGTTGTGATATATGCTTCTTTAATCGCTGTTGCTTTATGATTATTTTTGATAATAGCCTGTGTATCAATCATTTTCTGCATAACCACATCGACTTCACTCTTTGTCAATTCATCTTTAGGAGCTGCCAAATTATATTTAAAATCGTCTCCATTATCTAAAGTAAATACCATTGTTAATTTACGTGTATCTGCCATAAAAAATCACTCCTTAATTTTAAAATTTAAAAATACATCATAGCTTTAATTGATAACATCTTTTGCCGCCGTTTTTTATTCATCTTATCAACTCCTTACACTTATTTACTTGCAACTTAGATTGCAAAAATCAACCCCTAAATCAAAAATTTTTTCTTAGCAAGTAAAAAAGGCAAACTATTATCCAAAAACATAATAGTTTGCCTTTCGCTATATGTGCAGTTATGAATTTAAACTTTATATATTTTCTGCGAAGTATTTTCTAAACTTATATTTTTAAGGTCAAATAAATTTGAGGCGTAAAATTTATCCATTCTCATACCAAAACCAATACAAATTTTAAAAATAGTATCTTCTGTAGGATTACGACTTTTTTCACTTAATAAGCTAGCCACAGTTGAAGGTGGCATTCCTGCTTTATTTGCCAAGCCATTTATGCTCAAATTATAAGCCTTACACAATTCCAAAATCCTATAATCTACTGCCTTTATAAGTAGCATTATAATCATCTCGCTTTTTCTTAAATTAACTATATTATACTCTTATAAAAATAAAATGTATTCGACATATCGTAAATTTTTATAAAAATAACAAAAAATTTCCCCAAATTTGCTTAAAAGGTTTAATTTCTTCATTTAAACTGCAAGTAAATCATTAAAGGAGTGATTACTTATGCAAAATTTTCAAGTAGTAGATATCTCAGCTTGGCAAGAAAAACTCAATTGGCAAAAACTAAAAGCAAATAATATTCAAGGCGTTATTATCAAAATAGGTGAATACACTCATCTAGATGAAATGTTTATCTCACATGTAAATAATGCTGTAACTTATAATCTGCCCTATGGCATATATTATTATGCTCATGCTTCAACAATTGATAAAGCTATAGCAGAAGCTAATTGGGTAGATAAACAAATCAAAACATATCTCAATGGACAAAATCCACCACTTGGCATCTGGTATGATGCAGAAGATAAATCTATACTCAAAAACAATATCAATGTAGCTTATATGATTGGCAATTTCATCAATCAACTAAACGAACTAGATTATAATTATGTAGGTCTATATAGTTCCTATAATTGGCTCACCAATATCATTGACTTAAATCTACTTGCAGATTATATTCCCATCTGGTCTGCTCAATATTACCATGAAAACAGCTTTAAACTTGAATATCCTGATCGTATCTGCCAGATATGGCAATATACAGATCATAAACAAATAGATGATATGATACTTGATTGCAATATCTATTATGAATAACACAAAACCCCAAAGAAAATATTATCTTTGGGGTTTATTTATATCTATCTATTTAACTCTTGTAAATATCTTGATAAAGCATCCTGCCATGCAGGTAATCTATTAAATCCTGCTTTATCTAAACATTTTTTACTCATTCTTGAATTATGTGGTCGTGTAGCCTTTGTTGGAAATGCTGTTGATGGTACTGGCTTTACATTTATCTTTATATCTGCTTGTTTAAATATTTCACAAGCAAAATCATACCATGAACATATCCCTTCATTTGTAGCATGGTAAATACCATATTTATCAGATAATGCCATATCACAAAGTAATTTTGCTAAATCCACTGTATAAGTTGGTGAACCTATTTGGTCATTAACTACAGTTAATTTATCATGATTTTTAGCTAAGTTAAGCATAGTCTTGATAAAATTCTTACCGTTACTACCAAATACCCAAGAAATACGCACAATAAAATATTTATCTAAAATTTCTTGTACAGCTAACTCTCCATCAAGTTTAGATTTCCCATAAACATTTTGTGGTGCTTTTTCATCATTTACTTCATAAAAATTTTCGCCACTACCTGCAAATACATAATCTGTACTGATATAAATCATCTTAGCATCTGTTTTTTTACATACTTTTGCTAATTCTTTAGTTGCTAAATGATTTATTTGATCACAAAGTTCTACTTCATCTTCTGCCTTATCTACTGCTGTATAAGCTGCACAATGAATTACTACATCTGGTTTATATGCTTTAACAAAAGCTTGCATCTTTTCTGTATCTGTCAAAGAAAACTCATTTCTTGTTGTGCCTATACATTCTATATTTCTAGCTTTTAATTCACGTATTACATCAAAACCTAATTGACCTGTATAACCCGTTACTAAAATCTTCACTCCAAATCACTCCTTACAAAGAAAGAGAGCCTACGCTCTCTTTTTATTTTATCTATTTTTATACATCTTATCATAATAATCTTTGTATTCACCACTTATGATTTTTTCCCACCAAGATTTATGTGTTAAATACCAATCAATAGTTTTCTTAATTCCATCATCAAATTTAGTAGCAGGAAGCCAACCAAGTTCATTATGAATTTTTGTAGGATCAATAGCATATCTACGATCATGACCTGGTCTATCTGTTACAAATTCAATTAAATCTTCACTTTTACCAAGCTCTTTAATAATTGTTTTCACAACTTCTAAATTAGTGCGTTCATTATGACCACCAATATTATATACGTCACCAATTTTTCCTTTGCGAATAATTAAATCTATAGCAGAGCAATGGTCTTCTACATAGAGCCAATCACGTACATTTTCACCTTTACCATATACAGGTAATTTTTTATCATTTAAAGCATTTGCGATCATGAGTGGAATTAATTTTTCAGGGAAGTGATATGGTCCATAATTATTAGAACAGCGAGAAATAGTCACTGGTAATTTATAAGTACGATAATATGCTTGCACCAATAAATCTGCTGAAGCTTTCGAAGCTGAATATGGACTAGAAGTATGAAGTGGCGTTGTTTCTGTAAAGAATAAATCTGGTCTATCAAGTGGTAAATCTCCATAAACTTCATCTGTAGACACTTGATGATAGCGGATATTACCATACTTACGACAAGCATCCATCAGTACACTTGTACCTATTACATTCGTCTGCAAAAAGATTTCTGGATTTTCAATAGATCTATCCACATGAGATTCTGCTGCAAAATTTACTACAACATCAGGCTTTTCACTTGCAAATAATTCATCAACAAAAACTCTATCAGCAATATCTCCTTTAACAAATTTAAATTTAGGATTTTTCATTGCTATTTCTAATGTTTCTAAATTACCTGCATAAGTCAATTTATCTAAACAAATTACTTCATCATTTGGATAATTATCTAATTCATAATATACAAAATTACTACCAATAAATCCTGCTCCACCAGTTACTAATATTTTCATTATTTATCTTCTCCATATCTAAAATCTGCTACACATTCTTTAAATGTTGGAAGTACTGTATCTTTTGCAGATAATATAACTTTATCTGTACCCCAATCTACTTTTAAATCTGGATCATTATAAATAATTCCACTTTCTAATTTTGGTGCATATAAATTATCTACTTTATAATGAACTTCTACATCATCTGTAAGTGTTACAAATCCATGTGCCATTCCTCTTGGCATAAAGATTTCTTTTTTATTATCTGCTGATAATTCTACAGAAATCCACTGACCATATGTAGGAGACCCTTTTCTAATATCTACTACTACATCAAGTAAAGTTCCGCGAAGTACACGTAAAAGTTTTGCTTGACTCATTGGATTTAATTGAAAATGAAGTCCGCGTAATACACCTTTTTGAGCAGAATATGAATGATTATCTTGAACAAAAGTAACATCTATTCCAGCATCTTTAAATGCTTTTTCTGAATATGTCTCCATAAACCAACCGCGGTTATCTCCATATACCTTTGGTTCTACAATGTATACACCATCTAATTTAGTCTTTACAAGTTCCATGATATACCTCCATCTGCTATTGCTAAAAGATATTGACCGTATTCATTTTTGGCAAGTGGTTTTGCCAACTCTTTTAGTTGCTCTTTATTTATATAACCTAAATTATATGCAATTTCTTCTGGACAAGCAATCTTAAGACCTTGTCTATCTTGTACTGTTTCTACAAAAGAAGCTGCTTGTAATAATGACTCATGAGTTCCTGTATCAAGCCATGCATAGCCTCGCCCTAATGTTTCTACATTTAAATTGCCTTTTTCTAAATAAATTTTATTTAAATCTGTAATTTCTAATTCTCCACGAGCTGATGGTTTTATAGATTTTGCATATTCCACTACATTTTTATCATAAAAATATAATCCTGTTACAGCAAAATTAGATTTTGGCTTTTCTGGTTTTTCTTCTAAGCTAATTGCTTTACGATTTTTATCAAACTCTACAATACCATAACGCTTAGGATCTTTTACATAATAAGCAAATATTGTAGCTCCATCATCTTTTTGTGTAGCATTTTTTACTAATTTAGATAAATCATGACCATAAAAAATATTATCTCCTAAAATAAGGGCACAGCCTTCACCATTTATAAATTCTTCACCAATAATGAAGGCTTGAGCTAATCCATCTGGACTAGGCTGAACCTTATAAGAAATATTAATACCCCATTGAGCACCATCACCTAATAGAGCTCTAAAACTTTCACTATCTCTAGGTGTTGTAATCACTAATATATCTTTTATACCCGCTAACATCAACGTAGATAAAGGATAATATATCATTGGCTTATCATAAATTGGCATTAATTGTTTACTTATTACCTTAGTAAGCGGATAAAGTCTTGTTCCTGAACCACCTGCTAATATAATTCCCTTTGTAATCATATAATCACCTATTATCTTTCAGCACGCATATCATTATTTAAAAAATCTTCATATGCTAATTTTATTCCATCTTCTAATTCAGTTTTATACTTCCAACCTAATTTTTCTAATTTAGATACATCTAATAATTTTCTCGGAGTTCCATCTGGTTTTGTTGTATCAAAAGTTATATTTCCCTTAAATCCAACTACTTTTTTTACAAGTTCTGCTAATTCTTTAATACTTAATTCTTTTCCTGTTCCTAAATTTACTGTTTCATTTCCAGAATAAGTATTCATCAAATAAACACATGCATCTGCTAAATCATCTACATACAAAAATTCTCTTAGTGGTGTTCCTGTTCCCCATATTACAACTTCATTTAAGTTATTTTCTTTTGCTTCATGAAAACGTCTTATAAGTGCAGGTAATACATGTGAATGTTCTGGATGATAATTATCATTTGGTCCATAAAGATTTGTTGGCATTACTGATATAAAGTCTGTACTATATTGTCTATTTAGATATTCACAATATTTTAATCCAGATATTTTTGCTAATGCATATGCTTCATTTGTTTTTTCTAGTTCACTTGTGAGTAAACAATCTTCTTTCATTGGTTGTGGTGCCATTCTAGGATATATACAAGAACTTCCTAAAAACATTAATTTTTTTACTTTATTTTTATATGCTTCATGTATTACATTCATTTCTAATATCATATTGTCATACATAAAATCTGCTGGTGCTTCATTATTTGCAAGTATTCCACCTACTTTAGCTGCTGCTAAAAATACATAATCTGGTTTTTCTTTCGCAAAAAACTCTTCTACATCTATTTGTCTTCTTAAATCTAATTCTTTTGATGTACGAGTTATTATATTTGTATATCCTTGATTTTTTAATGCTCTAACAATTGCAGAACCTACCATACCTCTATGTCCTGCTACATATATTTTTGCATTTTTTTCCATCATTTTATTGCCACCTTATTTATTAGCATATTTTTTCATATCTTCGCGAACCATCATAGATACTAGCTCTCTAAAACTTACTTTTCGTTTCCAACCTAATTCAGTTTCTGCTTTTGTAGAATCTCCCCATAATAATTCTACTTCTGCTGGACGGAAATATCTAGGATTTACATCTACAAGTAATTTACCTGTATTTTTATCATACCCTTTTTCATCTACGCCTTCGCCTTTCCATTCTATTTCTACACCCACTTCAGCAAAGGCTAGTTCTACAAATTCACGTACCGTATGTGTTTCATTTGTTGCTAATACATAATCATCTGGTTTTTCTTGTTGAAGAATTCTCCACATTCCTTCAACATAGTCCCCTGCAAATCCCCAATCTCGTTTTGCATTTAAATTTCCAAGTGATAATTTTTCTTGTTTTCCTGCCATTATTTTAGCTACTGCTATAGTTATTTTTCTTGTTACAAATGTTTCTCCACGTCTTGGTGATTCATGGTTAAACAATATGCCATTACATGCAAACATATTATATGATTCACGATAATTTACTGTTATCCAATAAGAATACAATTTTGCTGCTCCATATGGACTTTTTGGATAAAATGGTGTTTTTTCACTTTGTGGTGCTGTTCCAGGAAGTCCACCAAATAATTCTGATGTTGATGCTTGATAAAATTTACATTTTACTCCACTTTGATATATTGCATCTAAAAGACGAATTGTTCCTACGCCTGTTGCTTCTGCTGTATATTCTGGTACTTCAAAAGATACAGCAACATGAGATTGTGCTCCTAAATTATACACTTCATCTGGTTGTATTCTTTGAATTAATCCCATCAAATTACAAGAATCGGTTAAATCTCCATAATGAAGAAAAAATCTATCTTTTAAACTTGGATCATCATATAAATGATCTATTCTATCTGTACAAATTGTACTATGACGACGAATTATACCATGAACTTCATATCCTTTATCTAATAAAAGTTCTGCTAAATAAGAACCATCCTGTCCTGTTATACCTGTTATCAATGCTTTTTTCATATTTTTTCCTTTCTTATTTTAAATAATTTCTTTTTAATAAATAAAATCTATATCTTCTTCTAATACTTCTTCTTAATATTTTTATTTTAGATTTCATAATATATTTTTTCCCTGTTGATCCACTTACTGCTAATATATTATATTCATTAAAAAAAATCCTATATTTTATATTATATTTCATAATATACTTAAAGAAAACATGTTCTATATAAATACCCTTGCTATCATCTGCTTCTTTATAACAATTAAAAAAATATTTTATATAAATATTAGTTTTCATAAAAAAAAGATATGTATCTGCCCAATATCTTTTTTTTGATATATCTATTATCATATCAAAACTAGTATATACACACTCTTTAAGTATTTTTTCAAAATCTTCTATTATATATCTTCCTGTTATTTTTATAAAAAATTTTGACATATTTAAATGTTGTGCTATATACGCATCAAACATTTCAAACTCTTGAAACCCTTTTCCTTTTAAATAATATTTAGACGGATTCATTTTATAAATTGTTAAATTATCTATAATACTAAATTCTTTATCATTTAATAAATCATACTCTGAATTTTCTAGAAAAACTACAGGAGCATATTTTGTATAATATTTTAAAGCTTTTAGATAATCTTTTCTTCGCTTTTCAATATCATTAAACTCAGTAAAAATTGCATTAGGTTTGATTGTTCCAGTTAAAATAATAGTTATGTCATTCATTAATTTTCACCTAACAATAATATATTTAAATATATACTTTCTATACATCTAATAAATATACCTATTTTATATACTATAATTTAATATAACATAAAATTTATTTCTTTATTGTATATAAAAACTCAAAAAATTTTATAATCCTTTATTTTATAATTCTTTTATATCATAATAAAATTTTTATTTTTTCTTTTAATTTTTCCATCTGATTATATACAAATTCTGCTGTATACGGCAATAATTTTTCTTGAGTAATATATTTATTATAAAAAGTTTCATCATTTTTTAATCTTTTAATTAATTTTATATTTTCCTCATTATCTCCTTCAAAATCCCATAAAATTATTCTATCCCTATTTATAATTCCTGGCTCTGGATTATTAAATGCTCCATGATATATTGGTATGGTTCCCGCATATAAAGCTTCAAAAATTTTTTCTGTTACATATTGATTTGCATCCATATTTTCTGGACAAATATTAAACTTAAATTGTTTCATATATTCTAACTTATTATTATTATATTTATTCCATAAATCTGTAGTATTATTTCTCCACTTTCCAGCATATTTTATATTCAAAATATTTTTTACATCATCACATATCTTTGTCCGCAATCCAAAAATATCATGACTCGATACTACTACTGCATTATTATATATATTATTATTAAAAATATTGTTTATATAATTAATTTGTTCAACAATTTCTTTATAATCACAAATAGGTTTAAACATATACATAATCCATAAAGGAAATCTTATATATTTTTCATTATCAAAATCTGAAAAGCCTAATGATATATCCATATCATCTATAGCATACTTAGAATAATCTATAAATCTTCTCCTTATAAATTTTTTTGCTTCTTTTTCATTTTCATTTAAAGATTTATATTTTCTATAATTTAATACATTTTCTCCAGAAAAAAATATTTTTATTGTATTAAAACTCCTTTTTTTTCTTAAAGATTTATACGGACCAAAAACACTATAAAAGTTAATATGTTTTTTTATCTTATTTTTAAAATGATATTTTATAAAATTTTCTAACCATAAATCTTTTTCATCCTTTAATTCCCACCAATTTATATATGAAAAATCCCCTTTATTTATTTTTTTTTCTTTTTTAAAAAAATCCTTTATCTTCCAAATATAAACTTGCAAATCAGTCAATTTATAATTACCCCTTAAACATATTTTTAATTTTTTTATATTTTAATAGACACTTATATTTTAATAAATAATAATACTTTAAATGTTTAAATTTAATATATGGATTTTTCCTTATATTATTAGTATTTTCCAATATAATAACTCTCATATTCTTTAATATAAACATACATTCATCACATAAATTAGATTCTTGTATTCTATTTACTGTACCTACATATTCTTTTAATGCTACAGCTTCTATCATTTGTTTTAAGTCTTTATTAACATTTTTAGAAAAAATATAATAATCTTTTATATATCCCATAATATCTTCTACATTTTTTATAGAAAAACTACTTATTATACTATCATTTCTCTGTCTATAATAATATAATGGTTTATTTATTCTAACTAATCTATTTAAATTATAATATATTTTATACATAATATATGTATCTTCATGTAATTTACCTACAGGAAATAATATGGCATTCTTTCCTTTAAAAATATCTTTTTTATATAATTTATTCCAAGCTACATTTAAATCTACAGAATAATTTAAAAAGTATTCTCTTATAATATTTTCTTTTTCTAATACTTGTACATCTTTTTTTGATGACATTTCATTTTTAATAGCTTTTTTATTCTCAAAGACATAATAAAAATTACATATAGCCATATCTGCACTATATTTATTTATATTATTTATTAATATCTCACATATATTTTCTGCAATAAAATCATCACTATCTACAAATAATAAATAATCACCTTTAGCCTCTCTTATTCCATAATTTCTTGCCTCTGATAGTCCTCCATTATTTTTATGAATAACTTTTATTCTTTTATCCATTTGTTTATAATCATCACATATTTTCCCACAATTATCTGGTGAACCATCATCAACTAAAATAATTTCTATATTTTTATAAGTTTGTTTTAATATACTTTCTATACATTTCTTTAAATATTTTTCTACTTTATATATAGGTACAATAATTGATATTAATTTATCTTTATTACTCATTTTAATCCAAATATTTTCCTTTTTATCATTTTTAAAAAATTAAATTTATCCTTGCGTTTATTATATGAACGTCTTGTTTTTATATATCGTTTATATAAAATATTATCTTTTGTATTTTTTATAATAAAATCTCTATTAATATCCTGATAATCAATAAATTTATTTGGGATAATCAAAAATTCATCTATATTATTTACATAATTATCCATAAATCTTTTCTGTAAATGTATATACATATATTCTTCTTTTTCTATCTTATACTTATCTTTTTTATCTATACTAAATCCATATAATTTACCATTATTAAAACTAAAAATTCTTTTCTTATTTTTATCAATTTCAAAGTACATCTTTCCTGTTTCAAAATTTATTTTAGCTTTTATAAGTGTAAAGGCTCTATCCCATATATGAATATCTGCAAAAGAAAAATCACTATAAATTTTTATATCATTATAGTTCAATATATTAACTATACCCAATTCATCAAAAGCATATATCTCTTTATTTGAATATATTTTTTCATAATCTATTTCTTCATCTATTTTACATTTAAAAATCTTATTTATTCTTTCTATATTTTTATATAATGATAAATGACCTAAATAATAAACTTTTTCATACTTATTTAATATATTTTCTGTTAAATATTTTCTTAAATCTCCATATATACAATCAAAATCACAATGACCCCAAAAATCATAACTACTAATATATTCTTTAAAAATATATCCATATGCACATTTATAATCACATATTTTATATGGCGTATCTAAAGATATTTTAAAGTCAAAAACTGATTGCACTTTTTCTCTTAATTCATCAAATGTCATATTTATAATCTTTACATTTTGAGGATACTCATATATTTTTTTTATATCCGTTATTATTAACCAATCTATTGTATCATTATATTTTATAGAATTTAACGTTAAATTAAAGTAATTAGGGTATTTACCAAAATATGGACAAATAAATATTATTTTTTTCATTTTTATACCTTCACTATTTTTTTTGCAATTTTAGCCATAAATATTTTAAAAATAATTTTATACCTTCTATATATTGTTTTTCTTTATATAACAATTTTTGTGCTTGAACTCTAACTTTTTTATATTCTTTAGTCTCTATTTTAGTCAATTTTATATTTTTAAAAACATCTAAAGCTCCATACATATTATCAATATAATGCACTTCAAATATTTCTGGATTTGCTCTATAAGCCATTACTGCTAAAGTCTGATCATCATCAGCAAAACCACATTGTCCTAAAGATATAGCAGCTTGACGATATAAATCTGCTAAATTTTGCCATAAATTTTTAGGAGCAATAGTTACTGCACCTGCAATATAAGTATGCATATTTCTTACTATCTCAAAAATTGGTACATCATCTAATTCATCTACAGCAAAAATATGAATTTTATCACTTAATCCTTCATCAGTTAAGACTACATTAAATTCTTCCGATATCGGATATGTAGCTCCACTATGATTAAAACCAAAATCTATCCAAGCAACTGTATCAGTTGTGATTAACCCTCTATTAATTGCATCTGCTGTAAAATATGCTTTTAAATAAGTTACATAATTATATAAATGATTACAAGACTCTGGCTTCCATGGCTGTTTACGATATTTCACTGCTAATTTTTGTTCCATAGCTTGTTTGATTAAATTATATACATACTCATCAACTTTTCTTACATCTTCAATAACTACTACTGTTGTCTTATCTAACAAATTATATTCTGAACGAATTTTCTTTACTGTTTCTGCCATTTTAGGCTCAGTATATACTACTATATGATTTTTTACTCTAGCCCAAAATTTAAAATAATTAGCATAGGTTGAATTATCTCTTTCAAAACCTTTCCAATCTTTTCTACCTATATCAAAAAACCATGTTACTATCGAAATTTCCTTCATACTTCTCTCCTTATCTTATATTATTATAAATGTCTTCTATCTTATCCATCATTCTTTCAACAGATAAATTATTTTTTATATCATTATATGCATTCATACCTAATGATTTACATAATAGTCTATCTTCTGCTAACAAACTTAATTTATCATATAAATCATCAATATCTTTATATTTTACTAAAAAACCATTTTCTTTATCTTTTATTATCTCTGGTATTCCTCCTATATTATAAGCAACACCAGCTTTTCCCATAGCCATACCTTCCGCAAGAGCTAAACCAAAAGTCTCAAAATCTGAAGGTAATACTACTACATCACTTAAACGAACAAAATCTTCTACATTATCTACATGACCTATACAATGTACATTATTTTCTAATTTATATTTTTTTATTAATGATTTCAATTTAAACATACCTTTGCCCTTACCAATAACTAATAAATGCCAATTTCTAGCATCAGTATATTTACTCATCATTTCTAATAAATCTTGATGTCCTTTATTTCTAAGATTTTTGATTCTAGCTACAATAGCCATTACAAAATCATCTTGTTTTATATTATATCTTTCTCTTATAATATGTTTATTATCTATATTTTTATCAAATTTTTGCATATCAATACCAGTATAAATAACACAAGCATTATTTTCTTTAAAGCCATTTCTTATAGCATCATTTTTTACAAAATGACTAACATAAATTATTTTATTACACCCTTTTATTATATTTTCCTTCTCAAAAGTAGAAAATTTGCCATGTGCAGTAAATACCACTGGCATATTTTCATTATATCTCTGTTTATATTTCATAGCTGTAATACCAGCAGCTGCAGAATTTGCATGTATTAAGTCTATATTATATTTTTTTACAATATATTTCAATAAATATGCTGATATATCTGTGGAAAATCTCATGGGAAGCCAACTATTTTTTATACCTTTTTGGGCTAATTTATTCGCTAACAAACCTCCACCAGATGCAATATGCACATTATATCCTCGTTTTTGCAAATTTTCTGCAACTAATTTTGTATATGTTTCGGCTCCACCAATATTCAATCGCGGTACCATCAATAAAATATTTTTCATTTATTTCTACCTATTATTATTATCAATTTATAATTTATTAAATATTTCTATATATTTTATTACCATTTTATCAATACTTAAATGCTGTTTTACATATAAAGCAATATCTTTACTATCTACATCACTTAATTTAAATGCTTTTGATATTTCTTCTGCCATAGAAACTTTATTCACTTTTTTATCTTTTCCATCAAAATTCACTCTACATGCATATTCTATATTATCTTTTGTTATCAAACCTATAAAATATTTATTATTTCTAATTGCTACTACTGGTCTTTCACAAGCTAAAGTTTCTATAGCCACTCTACCTTCACCAATTAAAATATCTGTTGCATTATACCAAAGACTAATATCTTCTACAAAATTTTTAACCTCTATCCAATTACCATATTTTTGATTAAATCGGTCTGCTCTATCCTCTATTTTTTTTCTAAATGGACCTTCTCCAATAATTACTAATTTATAAAAAATATTAGCATTTGCTAAAGCTTCTAAAGCATCTATAATTACTAAAGAAACAGCACCTTTTACACTACTCATACGACTAACATGCAATATCATTTTTTCGTTATCTAATAACAAACTTCTTCTAGCAATAAGCTTATTCATTGGTTTAAAAAATGTAAAATCTACACCATTATTTATTAAATTTACTTTATCCTTTAAAAAATCATATTCATTATATAAAATTTGAGCTAAATTTTCACTGACAACTATCATCTGAGGAAAAATCTTAGCATATATCTTTTTAAATTTAGCCCTATGCCATGGATCATGCATTGTCACTATATATTTTATATTGACATCTTTCGATAATAACCAAGCCCATATACCAGCTGTCCTTTGTTGAGCCGATATTATTTCTATATTATTCTCTCTTATTATTTGCTTCAACATTTCAAAGCTTTTCTTCCACTTGAGAAAATTCGCTCCTCTTGCTTGAATCATTATTATTTCTATATTATACTTTTCCTTTAATTTTGCTAATTTAAATTCATCACTACCATGATTTACAGCTAAGAAAACTTTATGTGTACATAAACCTTTCAATAAAGCTTCAACATGAGTTTCAGCTCCACCTGTTTTCCATGGTTGTGTAAATAATATTAAAATATTCATTTTCTTCATTCCAAACCTTAATTTTTCATATATAATAATATTATAATATATCTCACTTTGAAAAAACAGAAGGAGTCCTTTATGTATATTCTATTTATAATTCTGATTATAATTTTATCTATCTTATACTTAAAATTTAAAAATTATGTACCAATTTTAATGTATCATCGTATAGCTGATATTCCTGGTGATAGAAATGCTTTACCTAAAGAAAAATTTGCCGAGCAACTAGAATATTTATCCACGCATAACTATCATACTATTACACCAGAACAATTATATAATCACTTCGTAAATAAGACTAAATTACCTAAAAATCCTATTCTACTAACTTTTGATGATGGATATCAAGATAATTATCTTGAAGCCTTACCGCTATTAAAAAAATACAATATGACTGCTGTTGTTTTTCCTATTTACAATTGGATTGGTAAACCTAACAAATGGGAAAATTTCGGTAAACAAGAAACAACTACCATGAATTTAACAGAATTAAAATCTTGGCTTAATCATGGTCTAGATATCCAACCTCATACTGCCGACCATCCGTTCCTAACCCAATGTAATGAGGAAAAATTAAATTTAGAAATTATTGATACCAAAACAAAATTTGAAAAATTATTAGATAAACCTATGGATTATCTTTGTTACCCATATGGTTTTTTCAACCAACAAGTAATAAATATAGTAAAAAAAGCAAATTATAAAATGGCATTTGCTATCTTTGAAAATGTTCCACTTTGGCATATTGACCTTTTTGCTCTTCCACGCATTCCTATACCTTCACACCAAAAAATGTGGGAATTCAAATTAAAAGTAAGCTCTATTCACATTATTTTCGTTGCAATGCGAAAATGGGAACGACAATTTAAACAGATAAAAAATAAATTTTCTTAAAAATAGACTGCATTCCAAAATTTTTCTATATTTTAGAATGCAGTCTATTTTATTAATTACTAACTATAATATCTTTTTTATTATACATTGTTTTAAATCTATTAGATTTATAATCATACTTTTTATTTGTTATATCATTTTCTACTTCATACATATTTTCTATATTTATATCCATAACTCCTAATACTGTATTAAATATTAAATCATTCGTAAATAGATATTTTTGTGCTTTCTGTATATTATCGAACTTATTTGAATAACTTTGTATATATTCATCTGATAAATATATATACATAGGAATTTCTACCATATCATATACAAAATTATTAGCATCATGTTCTAATCCTTGATCTACAGCCTCACTATGATCTGAAAAATATATCATACCTTTAAAATTAGGCATATTTTTTACTTTTTCAAAAATCAAACTCATTACATAATCTGTATATAAAATACTATTATCATATCTGTCAACTTTATTTACTATTCCAAACTTCGCGAAATTAGATGGATATCTATCTTCATATGGTGCATGACTTCCCATTAAATGGATAACAATTAACATTTTATCTGTTATATTTATATTATCTATTTCTTCTACTAATTTTTCATCATAAAAATTAATATCAACTTTAGCTCCAACTGTATTATTTATCCATTTTTGTTGATTTGCTTCATCTGCTATTATTGATATTGGCGTATCAAAAGCACCATATTGAACCTGATTACTTATCCATACTGTTTCAAAACCAGCTTTTTCTGCTACTTCTAATAACGATACTGATTTTTCTAACACCAAATCATTATATTGATTTTTTGCTGTTAATGCATATGTTAATGCTGGTACTGTATTTGTATAACATGCATAAGCTTTATCAAAAATCAACATATTTTTACTCTTCATACTATCAAGCCAAGGTGTAGTTTCTCTTTGATAACCGTATCTTGAAAAATGATTTTTATTCTGGGATTCACCTATTACTAAAACAAAAATACCTTTATTATCTTTATTTTCTATAACAAAATTTTTATCTATCTGTTCTTTTCTTAATTCTTTATTTTTATTAAACTCTTGATATTTATCCACATATACACTAGTATCATAATATAAATTAGTAATCAAATTAAAATGACATTTATATATTAAAAATATATCTATTATTATTAATAATAATGTTAGCACTTTTCTATGCTTATTCTTTTTAATACTACAAAAAAATAACTCCATATAAAAATAAAAAATATACTTAAAAATAAAATTAAACTATCAATTATATTAAAATGTTCTGTTAAATAACCTAATGCTTCATTAAAATTTGTTTGCATTATCGCTAATATAGCATCTACACCTAGCCATGTACTTGTAGAAAAATAATATCCCCATAATGTAAATATAGGTAAAAATATAGCCACTAATAATAAACTTACTATTATTAAATTTATATGATTTAATTTAATATAATAACCCAATATAAAAATTAAATTTAATATAGATATGATGAATTGTCAATCCAAGTGCGACACTTCTTTTAAAAATAAATTAAATGG
>OJSC01000968.1_pt1 | contig 33060 bp, 29 predicted proteins | sample 1599361 | NCBI WGS metagenome assembly OJSC01 (sample SAMN04168656, study PRJEB22393) | human gut metagenome | biome: human gut microbiome; feature: stool | host: Homo sapiens | collected 2014-03-17 | reverse complement strand
GTCGGGTTTGTATGAATGTGTTCTGCTCATACCCGACGCTATGCGTCAAGGGAACGGTCTTGAATGGGGGTATGCGTTATTATCTGAGGATATTCATCAGCAAGAACGACCTTCTACCCGTGGACCCACAGCCAAAGAACTATTTTCCGAAAAGAAGATGGGAACGGTGGAGTGATGAAGCCCTCCGCGAGGATGGAACCTCCGGAAAGGGAAATATCCTCATGGAACGCGAAGCCATGTACTCCAAAGCCGGGAAAAGGGTCATCGTCGGTGATTCCGGCCTTACGGCATATGTCTCGGAAAACCCTTTGTCGGAAGAGGACATGGACCTTGATTCCTTCCTGAACGACATGAAGGTCGATTGGTTCGATCTTCGCGACTTTGAATACGACTATCCGAGAAGCACGGGCTTTCTTCCGAATGGATTGGCCGACCGCATCCGGGAGGAGGGCGGCCGATACTGCGAAGACGCCTTGCTCGAAGCGCAGAAAGCGTTGCTTCGCGGTTCCCTCGACAGAAAATCATGCTCCGACTACATCCGGCGTGTTTCCGGGATTGTACGTCTGCTTGAACTGTTCGACATGGAGGAGAGCCGGCCGGAACGTTTGGCGCTGCTTGACAGGCATCTCCGCCTGCTCGCCCTTATGGAGCATAGACCGTTGTCTTTCGCGGAAAGATGCGGACAGGGCGTGAGGAGCGTATACGAGAAAAGCCTCAACGGCGCTTTGTTCGGTTGATCGCCCCGATGGAACGCCTCGTGTTTCAGGAGGAAAGGGCAGGGATCCAGGAGGTCGCCGGCCTCTAAGATGATGGGAAAACCCATGCGACCTAGGGGCGAGCCGCCGGAACAGGGGAGAGAAGCGGACGGTCCCGAAGGAAATGGGAAAGCCCGGAACCGTCCGCGACGGCCGTTATGCGTCCCGGGGGCCGTGGCGCGCGTGGCGCCGGCGCGTTCCGCCCCTCCGCCCGCGGACGGCAAGGACGGCTGCGGTGGCGACGGCGAGCCAGGCCGCGGCGATGCAGGCCGCGAGCCATAGGTACGTGCGGTCCGCCGGCGCATTCCCCGTTTCGGATGTACTGGCCGGCGTCCTTACCCGCTCGCCGGTGACGAGCAGGCGCTTGTCGTTGACGCCGTACGGCGTGCAGGTCAATAGCGTGGCGAGGTCCCTGCCGTCCACGATCCGGAGCCTGGAGAAGTCGGACGGATCGACCACGCTGATGTCGACGACCCTGTAGGCGAGCGTGTGGCCGGCGGTGACCAGGTAGAACACGTCGCCCTTCCTGGCCTCGCCTCCGAGGCCGCGGAGCCTGTCGAACATGAGCCGGTCGGCCAGGCCGCTGTGCGCGGATATGACGGTGTGCGTGCTCCCGCCCCCGACGGGCAGGCTCGTCCCGTACATGTGGCCCGCGCCCGCGTCCAGCGTGGCCTGCGACGTGCCGTGGCGCCTGGGCAGGTCGATGCCCAGGCGGGGGTATCTGACGGTCGACATGATCCCGTCGTCGGGGAAGTCCAGCTGGCGTCGGTACGAGGCGTCCGACCCGGAGCCGGACAGGCCGGTCCACGGGTCCCTCGCCTCTCCCAGCACGGACTGGCCCCTCTCGTGGAGGCGCCTGTTGTAGGCCCGCGCGCCTGCGTACTCCCGGGCGACGCGTTTTGTGTCCGCGTTCTCGACGGCCTGCGCGTGCGCGCCGGTCAGCTGGGATGCCGCGCGGCCGTTGCCGATCATGAGCGCGAGCGGAATGGTGACGGTCAGGGCGGCCAGGACGAGGCAGAGGAGCCCCGCGACGGCGCGCCTGTCCGGCCTTCCGGTCCGTGCCGCATGTCTGCCCAAGGTGCCTCCCGCGCGGTTCGTCTCGAAGTAAAGGGAACGGCGTGTCGATGTTTCTGTTCCCGACACGCCGGAGCGGAACGTTCAGTCGGCTATCGGATGGTCATCCGACGGCCGGCCGGTTTTTCAGGCCCTGCGGCACAGCAGCAGCGCGCCCGCGCCGGCCAGCAGCACGGCCATCGCGCCGAACATGGTCAGCCAGACCGCGCCGGTCTTCGGCATGTCCATGATGTTGCGGGCGTTGACGACGGTCACGCCCTGGGCGCCGGTGTTAAGGGAGGCCAGCTTGTTGAGGTCCTGGCCGAACTGGCTGATGGAGTAGGAGCCGTTCGACTGGTTGACCTTGATGGTCAGGGTGAACTGCGGCAGGATGGAGACGCCGCCGAACGGGCTCTTGGTCTCCTTGACCGTGTACTTGCCGTCGAGGCCGGTCAGCGTGACGGTGCCGCCGGACACGCTGGTGACGGTGTCGGTGGTGCCGGTGCTCACGGTCAGGTCGGCCTTGCGGTAGGTCAGGCCGTCGGAGGACTTGACGAACCTGACCGGGGTGGTGGTCTGGTCGCCCTCGTACACCTTGAACTCGGCTCCGGCGAGCGGGGCGTTGTTCGTGTCATGCTTGGTGAGGGTGAACCTGCCGGTGTACACCCTGTCGGTCTGGCCCGGGGTGGTCGCGTGGTCGGCGACGGTGTTCGGGTTGCGGGAGTACTCGACGTTGTTGGTGTTGGTGTCCGCCTTGCCGGCCACGGCGTTCCTGTTCACGGTCATGTCGTACTTGACGACCACGGCGGCGCCCACCGGGAACTTGGCCTTCATGGCCACGATGTCGGACGCGGTGGTCTGGTCGTTCGTGGTCGGGGCGAAGATGATGTGGAACCTGCCGCTCTCCGTGGTGACCTTGTAGTCGGTGTTGCGGACGAGGGTCTGGCCGTTCACGGTCACGACCATATTGTCCTTGGCCGGATCATAGGTCAGGCCGGCGGAGTACGTGTCGTTGATGGCGTAGTAGTAGCGGTCGTAGCCGGTCCAGTTCGGCACGGTGCTGGTCATCTGGAAGCCGACCTTCTTGCCGATGGCCGTCTCCGCGCTGGCGCCGCCGTTCTCGACGGTGCCGTTCTGGGCGTAGGTGATCTTCTTGGTGACGGTGGTGCCGTGCACCTTGTAGCTCACGGTGCCGAGCGTGTAGGTCTTGCCACCGTTCTTCAACACGGTCTTGTTGTCGATGCCGGTGCCGTTGAACATGATGATGGACGCCTGGCCGGCCGTGGAGTCGTCGATGACCGCGTACACGCCCGGACGGACGGATGCGGTCATGTGCTTGGCGTCGGCGCCCTTGGCGAACGCGGTGCCCTTGTCGCCGGTGACGGCGGCCTCGTGCTTCAGCTGGTCGAGGAAGTCGCGGAGCCTGCCGGCCCATGGGCTGTTCGTGGAGTCGAGCAGGTTCTGCACGACCCACACCATCGGGTTGGACGCGCTGTAGGCGTAGCCGATGTTGGTGTTGGCGGGCTTGCTGGTGTCGATCTTCGCCTTGGTCAGCGCGTCGGCGATGGCGCCGGCCTTGCCGGCGTCGACCAGGTCGAAGCCGGTGATGTTCGTGCCGTCGGTCTGCGCGTACGAGTAGTAGGCGAGCGGCACGGCCCTCAGCGTGCGGTTGCTGATGTCCTCGTTCGCGGAGACGGTCAGCGTCTGGCGGGCGGCCGCGCCGAGCTTCGACGCGTCGACGCGCGTGGTGTCGGCCATCGCGGAGGCGACGCCGGCCATGCCCATGGCCCCCGCCACGAGCGTGGCGACGGCGGCTTTCAACAGGTTTGTGGTTTTCACCTTTTGTTTCCTTTCGTCATCATGGGCGGCGCCCCGCGGGGTTGCGGAAGCACCCCGAGTCCCCATGCGAGACCTCTCTATGCGTCCTGACCGACCGCCATCGTTGGGAGGCCTGCCGAAACGCATGGCCTGCCCGCGGATCGAGCAGGCCGGCCTGAAGGCCAGAGGCAAGGTCATGGCGTCTACCGGCGCGAACACGAACGGCATGCTCCTCGCGGCCGTGGCCCTCGCCGGCATCGGCTGGACCGTGCTCGACATGAGGCGCCTCCGCATGGACGTGACCGTACGCCATGGCACGCGCCGACCAGAAAAACGTCGGCCCAGAGCGCTGGCGGAGCCAGTCTCCACCGGGCCTGGAAAGAGCCATCCGCCCCGAATGCGCCGCCGGCGCGCTCCTGATCGGGTTCGGTGCGGTGGATTTGCAGGATGGAAACGGTCGCTGCCGACCGTGCGGGAAATCCGTGCCGGATGCCATCCGTCCATGAAGACGATGCGAAAGGATGCAGACCGGGGCAAAACCGAATCCGCCGGATATGATGCCCCCTGCGGGAGGGGTATGAAGGCCCGCCCGGGGGCATCGCATCAGGCGCGGCGGCGGATGAACAGGCGCTTGTAGACCTTGCGGCCATCAATGTACGGCTCGTTATGCCGTTTGAAATGGGGAAGTTTGTATTCGTCCGGCACGGCCCCGTTGTCGGACGCCCCGATCAGCTCGAACTGTTCGGGGTTGTAGGAATCCATGAACGTGATGGGCACGCCCATGACGCCCCAATAGTCCTCGGGGATGTCCTTGACCTTCGACACCTCGATGGCGTCGTAGTTGTCGTAATGCGGATAGCGCGACGGATCCTCCTTGTAACGCCGGTAGAGGAGCAGGTCCTCGTGGCGTTTTTTGATGTCCAGGTTGGTGTACCAGCAGACGCCGGCGACGTTGAGGATGATGTCACCGTTCCTGTCCTTTTTCGCCTTGGGGCTTTCGACCTCGGAGTTGGATGGCATGATCATCCATCGGCCGCCGTTCAGGGAGGTTGCGCCTATCCAGAGCTTGTCGTCACGAATAAGCGGGAAGACCTCCTTGTAGGTGATGGCGTTCTTGTTGCCCATGATGACGAACTTCTTTCCGTGCTCCATGAGCGTCGCCACATACTCGCGGAACAGCGAGAACGGCGGATTGGTCACGACGATGTCGGCTTCGTCCAGCAGCTCCAGGCATTCCTTCGACCTGAAGTCCCCCGCGCCGTAGGTCCCATCGCCGTGCAGCTCCGTCAGTTCGTTCTCCCCGGAGTCGAGCAGGTTCCTGATGTCGTCCATATCCAACCCTCCGTCGCCGGTGGTGTCGCGGAACGCGTTGACGACGGCCTTGTACGCCCTGCGGTGTCGTCCCGTATTCTCGTCCACGTCATCGTCGAACAGGGATGGCTGGTACTCGCCGCCGGCGATGGGGGAGCCCGAGTAGCAGGTGGCGATGAGCTTCTTCAGCCCGAGGCGGTTGAAGTTCAGTGCGAAGTACTTGAAGAAGTTCGACTCGAACGGGTCGTCGCAGTTGCACAGGACGACCTTGCCTTTGAAGTGATCCTTGTAGTGAACGAGCTCGTGCTCGATGTCGGTCATGCGTGTGTAGAACTCGTCGTTCTTGGCCTTCTTGGCGGCCGATAGTTGGCTGTTACCCATGCCCGTGGGCTATGCGTCGCGGACGGACGTCGCCGTCGGCGCCGAACGCGCTCCGACGCCCGGAAAAAGCGGCGAATACACTTAACCGCGGGTCGTTAACTGCATCGTTGCAGTTAACGATGGCCTTTGCCGCATGTCGAGAATGGCTTCATTCCGCCGTTTTCCGGCCTGAAATGCAGTTAATGCAGTTATTGCAGTTATTTGCCTATAAGAAAACGGAAAGGCATCCGGGCGATACGTGGGGGAAACCATCGGCCTCCATGCCTTCACCGAAAGGAAATCGCAAATGACTACATTAACTACATTAACTACATTTATTGTCTGAAAATGGCTTCATTCCGCCGTTTTCGGGCTTTTCCGTTAACTGCGATCCGGACGGCGGCAACTGCTTTTTTGCAGTTAACGTCTTCAAGCCGGTCCCGGGGTGCCCAAATCGCCTTCACGCTGGTTGATTTTGGACACGCCATGAAGGCCGACGCCGATGTTCCTTCATATCCGCCCCGCCTTCGCCAACCGCCGACATCCCAATCCGGGATATATCCCCTCCATCGCCGTTCCCGCATGATTCCGCCGTTTTCGCCATCGGATTCCCTCAGGACGCATAGGAGACGCCTGAAGGTCTTTGCGGCATCCGGCCGCATAGACGCATGACGTCGAAAGGAATTGACGATGGACGGACAGGACGAATTGGTCACCATCGCTTGGATCGCCAAGCGCATGGGCATCGCGCGCCCGAGCGTGACGAAGATCATGCGGGCGATGGGGGTGCCGCGCTACGAATTCACACCCAAATGCGTGCGCTATCCGAAGTCCGCGGTGGAGGCGGCCATCGCCGCCAGCTACCGGCCGGCTTCGGCAAGGAACGAATGACCCAAGGCAAGGAAAAGCCCGCCGGATCGGGAAGAATCCGGCGGGCGGAAAGGATCGCACATGCCGAACCATGTGGACCCGGAGGACGCCATGCGTCCCGGGAAGGACTATACGGCCGAGCAGCTCAACGGGCTTCTGGCATTGCTGAATTCGAAGTACGACCTGCGCGGCGGGGACATCGACACCCATCCGGTGCTGGGAGGCATCCGTTTCAGCGAGCCGCCGGCGTTGGACACGACGGACAGGTGGCTGACGGATTCCGGCCCCATCGCGGAGGCCGCCAAGACGTCGACGGGGAGGCCGATCTGGCCCATCGGCTACCAGAAGGCCGTCACCGCCATCGTGGAGGGCCGCTACCGCTACTGCGAGGACGACCCCGACACGTTCTACGCGTTGGACAGGCCCGACGACGGCGTCGAGGCGATGTCGAGCTACCATGTGCTCGACTTCGCCGTTGAGCTGGAGGTCAGGACATCCGGCCGCGTCAGGGAGATCGAACGCGCGCTGAAGGCGATGATCCGCCTGATGCCGCGGCTCCGCCCCGACCTGTACGCGCCGGTGCGCCGCGGCGCCCGAATCCATACGCCGTCCGGCCGTCAGGCGGTCATGTACGTCAAGGACGGCAGGCCGACACTGGTACGCGCCCAGGATGGGTCCGACGGCGTGCCGTACATCGTCGACGTCGAGGTGCCCGAGGAGGCGTTGCCCGGCTCCGACAAGGACTGGCGCATCATGTGCGGCCGCGTCCACCAGTGGATGCGGTTCGTCACCAAGACCGAGGCGTCCGCCATGAACCTCGCCCTGTACTGGGCGTATCCGATCATGACCCCGCGGATGGAGAACCTCTGGTGCTTCTACGGCGACGGCGGCAACGGCAAAGGCATGCTGATGAAATCCTTCAAGGATGTGTTCGGCCGCTGGTGCGGCGACATCGACATCGAGCGCCTGGCCGAGGGCGGCTTCGACGGCGGCAACGAGGCGGGCAAGCTGACCGACGCCCTGTGGGTCTTCGACCCGGAGTCCGATATGTCCGACGCGAAATGCGCCCGTGCGATGAAGAGGATCGCGACGGGGGACCCGTTCACCGCGCGTTACGGCGGCGGCGTGGCCTATGAGGTCCGGCCGCATTGCGGCTTCATGGCCGCCACGAACCTTCCGCCGTACAAGGAGGCCACCCGCGCGTTCGAGCGCCGTCTGGTCGAGGTGAACGCCTATGACGGCCACCTGCCGGCCGAGTTCGCCCCGATGGCCGACTGGCTGGACAACCGCCACGGCGCGGTCGAGCTGCTGCTGACCAGCGCGAACCTGTGGGCCGGCGGATACAAGCTGGATCTAAACGAGTCCATCGGCACACTGACCGGTCTGGGCGAGGACGAATTGTTCGCCATAAAGGAGCTGGTGGAGAAAGGCTTCACCGTGTCCGCCGACAACCCGTATCTGGGCAAGGGGCGCCGGTACAGCCGCTCCTTCATCAACCGTACGGGGCTCAAGACCGGACGGCGCCAGGGGAGGTTCGGACTGATGGTCAAAAGCGAGTCGATGTTCGCCCCGTACCGCGAGGCCATGGAGTCGATGCTGACGGCCGATGTGCGCCGGGCCGAGGAGAGGCGCGCGGACCGCGCCGCCAACCCGGCCACGGACCTGTCCACGTTGGCGCCGAACGGCATGGACCCGGTCGACTGGGCGCGCGCCAAGCGCATCGGCGGCGACACCGGCGTGTACGTGCCCGCCGAGGGCAAGGTGGCCCGCGACTGGAAGAGGAAGACGGAGAACGGCGAAGCCACGCCGCTGCCGGACTTCACGAAGTCGGACAGCGCGGCCGAGGTCGCCGGCGAGGGCATGGTCATCATCGACTGGGACGCCGACCACGACGGCACGGGCGACCCGCACGGCCTGAACCGCATGGAGTGTGATCTGGGTGCCGTCATCGGCTCCGACGACTTCCCCATGCCGTATCTGGAACGTTCCGCCCGCGGCGGCTACCATGGCGCGTACCGCGTGCCGTCCGACCTGATGCCGTTCTTCAAGAAGAGCGCCGTCGGCAAGGCCACGAGCGGGGACCCGACCCTGCTGGTCGATTTGAAGGCGGCCGGCGGCGGCTACGTCATCTGCGCCGGCTCCAGGACGGACCAGGGCGCATACGAGCCGGTGTCCGCCCCCGCCGACGGCAAGGTGCCGATGCTGACCCAGCCGATGCTGGAGCTGTTCTCCGAGTACGGCTTCATCCGTCTGCCGGAGGCGTACATGGGGCCCGACGGCAAGCCCCATGTGGGCCACGGCGACGCGCGCCCCACCGTCGCGCCGAGCGCGTACGCGCGGTTCAAGTCATCCGACGGCCGCCTGCATCTGGACACATCGCCCATGGCGCCCCACACGCGCCACAACGAGCTGGTGCGCCGCGCCAAGTACGTGGTGGCCGCGAGCCGGGCCATGAATCTGCCGGAGTCGGCGGTGACGGAGGCGTTCGACACCCTGCGCGCCCTAGCCGGCGACCATGACCCGTCCGACACCGAGCGCGTGCTGCGCGACATGGCGAACGGCTACAGCTACAAGTACTTCGAACCCAGGAACGACTGAAAAGGAAAGGAAATCAACGTAATGTTCATCTCACCCGAACGGCTCGACGATCCCGACTTCATCGACCGGGCCAACAGGACCTATCTCTTCGGCATGTTCGCCGAGGAGTGCGGCGCCAACGGCGACATGGCCAGGGAAGGCCGCGTGCCGATGGCCCGCCTGTACGTCCAGGGCGTCCCGGCCGTCCGCGATCTGGACGTGCTGGTGTGGAACCCGGACGAGGGCGCGCCCGTGTTCGGCGACAACCCCACGCTGGTGGTGGACAGGCCGCCGAAAGGCCCCGACCACATCGGGTCGTTGCACCTGGGTATGGGCGGCCACGGTGCCGTCATGCTCGTGGAGCATGGGCGCGTCCGCTTCGCCATCCCCGGCATCGACGTGGATGGCCGTTTCGCCCTGTTCGACGATGACCGCCGTTCTCTGGCGCGGATGGACTGGGAACGCACCCGCGCCGCGTACGCGCACGTGGAGGGACTCGAGGCCAAGGAGGTGCGCCCCGGCCCGAAGCCGGCCCTGACCGACGGGCAGCTCGTCATCATCGGCCGCATCGCGGAACGCGAGTACGTGCCCGAAGGCACGCCCGAACCGGTCGGCGGCTGGGCCGCGCTCGGCCTGGTGTTCGCTTGGGGCGAGGAGGATGACGGCACCTGGACGCCGATCCACAAGGTAGGCCCCGAGCCCGGGAACCTGGCGCTCTGGGAGCGTGCGTACGCCGAGTACAGGAGGCGGCAGTGCTCCGTCTTGGTTCCGCTCGGTCTGTCGGACACGGAATGGTTGCGCGCCGTCGGCCGCATGGGCCTTACGGCCGCGGTCACGCCGCCGACGCCGACCCAGCTCGAAGCGGTCAAACAGGCGCTGAAGCATGGCCACACTCCCGTCGGCATGAAGCGGCCGGAGGGCGGCTGGGCCGCCATCGGGCTGGCGCAGGCTTCGCGCCGTGTCGCCGGCAAAGGCGTGGAGCATTATTACATGCCCGGAAAGACGCCGGAGCAGCGCGCCCGCTGGGAGGCCGCGGTCAGGGCGTACAGAACATCATCCGCCTGCTGACGTCCCGCATATACTGATGGGACGGGGGAGGACATCCGTCGCGGCCGATCGACGGCGCCGACGCGCCGCCGCGATACCGACCGGCCGGGTTCGGAGCCGACCCATGGGCTCCGGTGGAGAATCCGCCGACACCACTTAGGCGGACGAGTCCCGCGGAGGACTTAGGTCCTTCCCTTGACGCCGGCGGCGTCTCCGTTCATGGGACGCCGCCGGTTTTCCATGCCCCTCGGCGGTCGCATTGCCCGTCAGCCCTACTGCCGCTTGGTCTCCAGCCATGTTACCCCAAAGTTACCCCGGCTTTTCGTCCGTTTTCGGCGCATTGTCCCCAGGTCGGATACAATGCGCGTGGTTATGCATGGTTATGCGCGAAACGCCATGCGAAAAGCCAGTTAGGGGGCATTGGCGGTGGTGTTCGGTCTTCATGGCATAACCGTGCGTGACCATGCATAGCCGTGCATTTCTCCCTGCCACAAAGGGTAACTTTCCGCGAAAATCGGGACCCCTCGGAAACGGCGGAATCAAGCCGTTTCGGGCACCGTCCAGCGTCAGGGATGACGTGCCGGGTAACATCGGGGTAACATGGAAAACCACCGAATGGACTGCGACACGCCCGGAGGAAAATTGTTCAAAAATGCCCGTCCGTGGGTGTCTGGCCGAGCGCGTCGTCGAACGCGTCGGACACGGCGCCGGCGACCTCGACGCGGCGGTCGGCGAAGGCGGCGGCGTACGTGTTCAGGGTCACGGTGGCGTCCTCGTGGCCCATGAGCTCCTGCAATGTCTTGACGTCGGCGCCGGCCGCGATGGCGACGGACGCGAACGTGTGGCGCAGGGAGTAGAGGGTCAGGGTGCGCCCGTCGGGGTCGATTCCGGCGGCGGCCATGGCGGGGCGGAACACGCGCTTGGACCACTGGGCGTAGAGGAGGCGTTCGCCGCGCGGGGAGGTGAACAGGGGTTCACCGCCGTCGCGGCCGGCGACCAGCTCCTCCAGCCCGTCGCGCAGGAACGGCGGTATCGGCAGGCGCCGGCGGCCCTTGGGGGTCTTGGTGTCGCCCTGCACGTACCGGTAGTGGCCGGCCTCGGCCTTGGTCATGGTCTTGTCGACGTTGATCGTGCCGTGCGCGAGGTCGACGTCGCGCACGTCGAGGGCGGCCATCTCGCCGGGGCGCATGCCGGTGGAGGCGAGGAGCAGGACGATGAGGCGATCCATGGGCCGTCCGCACGGCCTGCCGGTCGGGGTGCGGAGCGTTCCGGCCGCGTCGGCGATGGCGCGCGCCTCGACCGGGGTGAACGCGTCGACGCGTTGCATGGGCGCGCGGGGCAGGCGCACGCCCGCGGTCGGGTCCGCCATGATCCACCGGCGGCGCACGGCGTAGCGGAGCATGCTGCCGAGCAGACGGCGCACGCCGGTCTTGATGGCGCCCTTCGTGTACGGTTCGCCGTACTTGGTGCGTATCGCGCCGGAGTCGAGGTCGGCGACCCATGCCTTGACGGCCCGCTCGTCGATGTCGCCGATGCGGGTGGAGCCGAAGCGCGGGCGGACCATGCCGTTGTAGTGCCTGATGTAGTTGTCGATCGTGGCCGGGCGCACGCCGGTGTGGTCGGCGAGCCAGAGGGGGAACACCTCATCCAGGGTGCGGTTCCCGCCGCGCGGGTCGACGTAGCGGCCCGACCTGATGTCATCGTTGAGTTCGGCGGCGCGCGCCTCGGCGGCCTCGCGGGTGGGCAGGCTCTCGCGGTGCTGCCGGCCGTCGGCGCGCCAGCAGACCTGCCAGCGCATGCCGCGCCCGTAGTCGGCCGTCCTGAGCGCGGCGGGCACGTCGGCGGTGTCGGGGTTGGCGGCGACCTGTCGTTTCATGCCGGTGGTGGGCGTCAGCTCCACGCCGTCGACCACCGCCTTCGATTTGAGCCACCGGTCACGTATCCACGCCTTCGCCATGTCCGTCTCCTATATATTAAGGTGTCTATTCGCCGCGTGCGAACGCCTCGATGGAGGCGCGGTTGAAGTACCACCGGCCGCACGCGGTGAAGCCGGTGATGCGCCCGTTCCTGACGAGCTTGTTGACTGTCCTCGGGTCCCTGACGCCGAGCATCCTCATGGCCGTGGGCCTGTCCACCAGCAGCTGCTCCTTCGGCAATCCGTCCGTGTCCATGTCGCGCATCCTTTCGCATGTGTGTGCATTGCTATGCGCGTGTATGCGTCGCGTAGGATGGATGCCATGAACAGGCTCAGGGCGGGCATGACGCAGGCCGAGCTGGCCCGCGCCATCGGCACCACGCAAAGCCATGTCAGCGAGTACGAGAGCGGGGCGCGCCGGATCGAGACCATGCCCGCCGGGGAGTTCGTGCGGCTGAAGGCCGTGCTGGATGTCACCGACGCGCTGCTGCTCGACGCCGACCTGTCCGGCATCGATCCGGACGCCGTCGCCACGGCCGAGAACAGGGTCGCCCGCCTGCGCCGCAGGCTTCGGCGTCGGCGCGACAGAGCCTCGTTCGATCTGCTCGTCGAAGCGGAGCTCGATCTGGCGCGCCGCATGGACGAGCGGGAGGAGGCCGTCGCCCGTGCCATGAGCTCTAGGGCATGACATCCTCGTCCAACGCGTCGGCCAGCATGTCGAGCGCCCGCACGGCCCGCGTGTACGGTTCGGGCGGGCCGGCCACCGGCTCCAGCGGGCGTTCGAGCCCGCAGCGCAGGCAGACCAGCGTGGCCGGGCCGCCGTCCATGGTCGGACGGAACACCAGTCCGCCCATGGGATACGGCTCGTCCTCGTGTCCGGCGTCCCAGCCGACCTGGTGCGCCGGGCAGACGAGCGTGATGGTCCCGTCGTCGTTCTCCTCCTCGTCCAGTTCGCGCCCGCAGGCCAGGCAGCGCCATAGGTCGCCGTCGCGCATGGGGCGGGCCTCGTCCATGGAGCGCAGGGGCCGTTCGGGTATCCAGACGCGTTCGTTGTGGATGTCGATGTAGGGCATGTTTCTCCTCCTTTGTCATCGTGCGCTCCACCTTGGCTCGCGCCATGCCCGGAAACGCGGGTCCGGTGTGGTCGTTACCGCTCCTTACCGTTCCGGGACGCATGCGTTCCGGTATGGAGGTACCGGAACTGATGACGGCCACGCAGGTGGCACGTATACTGGGCGTGTCGACGGAGACGTTGCGCAAGTGGCGGGCGAGGAGGATGTGCCTGCCGTACGTGCGCGTGGGGCGGCACATCCGCTACAGGGCCGCCGACGTGGCCGCGTTCGTCGAACGGGGGACGGTCATGCCCGCCTAGCCCTCGATTGCCCTTTCCACGCCGTCGGTGGCGGCGACGAGGCGGTCGAGCTCGACGTGCGTGTAGATCTCGTTCGTCGTGCTGACCCTGCTGTGGCCCATGATGGCGGTGCGGGTCACGTCGTCCAGTCCGAGCCGGTTCAGGATGGTCGCGGTGGTGTGGCGGGCGGAGTGGGGTACGTACTCGTGGCCCAGGCCGACGCGGTCCAGCGCCCGGTACCAGCGTCTGCGTTCCACGCATCCGGTCAGGGGAATCCCCTCGTCGTCGTGGAACACGAGCCCGTCGCCGTTCACGCCGTGGCGTTCGATGTAGGCGAGCAATTGGTCGGCGAGGGCCTCGGGCAATGGTATGGCGCGGCGGCCCTTCTCGGTCTTGGGGCGCGTGCGGTACATGCCGTTACCGAGCGGCGTGCATTCGACGCCCTTGGGCAGTCCCTCGACCTCGCGTTTCGTCAGGTGCTGGGCCTGCCATTCGACCAGGATGATGAGCCGGTCGCCGTCGCGCCTGAGTTCGTCTTCGGTCAGGCCCAGCCGTTCGCCCTGGCGCATGCCGGTCATGAAGGCCAGCATCCACATGAGCCGCCAGGTGTCGTCGGTCTCCGCGGCGATGAGGTCGGCGGCCTGTTCGGGCGTCAGGGCGGCGCGTTCCTTCAACGCCACGCGGGGCGCGGTGCCCTTGACGGCGGGGTTGCGTTCGATGACGCCCTCCAATACGGCGTCCTCCAGAGCCTTGTGCAGGGTGCGCCACGCGCTGCCCGCGGTGCCGGAGCTTTTGCCCTGCTCCTCCATGACGTAGCGTTCCATGCGGCGGAAGTGCGCGGGCTTGAGCTCGTCGAGCCTGACGGCGCCGATGGCGGGCTTGACGTTGCGTTCGATGACGGACGCGTACGTGCCCCAGGTGCGGGGTTTGAGGTGGGGTTTGCAGATGTCGTTCAGCCAGTGGTCGCACCATTCGGCCACGGTGGGCGGCTTCGTGTAGCCGAGCCGTCCGACGCGCTGGAGCTCGGCTATCTTTTCGTTGAGCCTGCGCTCCGCCTCGGCCCTGGTGGCGCCGAACGCGGTGGCGCGCCGGCGGTTCCCGGTCGCGGGGTCGGGCGGGAGCTCGCGGAACGCCTTGACGCGTCCGCGCTCCATGGTGAATCCTCCGGAGCCCTGCACGCGCCTGCGTTCGGGCGTGGGGTCCAGCCGTTTCGTCAGCTGGCGTATGATGGTTCTGGTGGATTCGGCGGTGAGCACAATCGGCGGGGTCTGGTTGGTGGAGTCGATGAGCGTCAGCGTGTATCGCGGCATGTTCGTCTTCCGGTTCATGCCCCGTGGCTATGCGCGCACGCGCTGCACCTAATACTGCACCTAGTTGGCAGGTCCATGTCATCGCATGTCACGAAAAAGGGCGGCTGATAATTGCCGCGAAAGACCGCAAAAGCGTTGTCCCGCAACGCTTTTGCGGCTATATTACGCAGTTTCGGCGCGTCAAGCGGAAGACGGTATCCTCGGCTTCCACATCTGACGGGCATAACCCCTGAGCCCTACTGGCGACTGGGTTTTTACCCTGTCAGTATAGCTCAGGTCTAGTTGTATTCCGAAAACACGACCCCCGCACGACTCGCAAGAGCCATGCGGGGGTCGTGTCTTTTCCGTTTACCGAGGCCGTTCGGACAGGCCGGCGATCCAGTCGTCCAGGTCGCGCCGCCGGATACGCTCGGTCGACGAATGCACCGGGCGATGAGGTTGTCGTGCTTGATGGCCGTACGCACTGCTTTCCCGGGTGATCCGGCGTTGTCATTTTCTTCCTTACGGATGACGCTTTTTCGCGCATGGTCAGGGACATGACCCCTGACAAAGTAGCGTCGTTCTTTCTTCGGCAACGGTCACATTGTGTCTGCTGATCCCGCAATGCGTCGTTTACGCTCCTATACTCGGCCGTATGTTGTTCCAAGCCGGATCTTTGCTACTCGTCATCATCAGCGTCTACCTGCTCAAACGCATCCATATCTTCTCCGACAAATCCTATAAAGTGGTTCAGGGACTGGTATTCAACCTCACTCTGCCATGCGCCATCATCATGAGCTTCGCCACGAACAAGCATCCGATGAACCTGCTGTGGCTTGTCGTATTCGGCTTATTTGCCTGCCTGATTCCGTTGTTCGTCGTGTATTTCGGATCGCGCGGCGACGAGCCACGCTACCGTGCTTATCAGATGCTCAACGCGTCGGGACTGAACATCGGCGCGTTTTGCCTGCCGGTGGTGCAGACCTTCATGGGGCCAAGCGCTGGCCTGCCGGTCATCATGCTTGATATCGGCAACGCCATCATCGCCACCGCTGCATCCCTGACCATCACCCGTTCGTTGCTGCACTTGGGAAGCCCCGCCAAGAATTTGCCGTTGAGCCTTAAGATCAAGAACATCGCGCACGATTTCTACTCGTCCATCTCGTTTGACTGCTACATGCTTATGCTGGTATTCATGTTCGCCGGGTGGAGCGTCCCACATTGGATCGTCACGCTTATCACGCCGTTCGCCAATGCCAACGCGTTCGCTGCAATGGCCATGATCGGCCTGATGATGGAGATTCCCGACAATCACAAGGACCGTTCGGAACTGGGCAAGGTCATCGCATGGCGTTTCCTGTTCAGCGTCCTCATCGCATTGGCCGCATGGTTCCTGTTGCCGTTGGACGAACGTGTCCGCGAAATCGTGGTCTTGGCCGCATTCGCCCCGGTGACGATTTTCTCTACGAAATTCACCGACTCGCTGACGGGCAATGCCAAGCTTGCCGGTTTCTCATTGACCGTTACCGCGGTCATCGGATTGACGATCATGACGATTCTGCACGCCGTTCTGCCGGTCGCCTGACTTAGACTTGCGGGCGTGCATGCCGTCCGTTAGGCCTGATGTGTGGCGATGATGTGTTCGATTTCGGTCAGATTCGACGCGAAATAGATGCCGTGCTGACGTTCGGACGTGGAGAAGCCCACGTTGATCATCCGCTGCAGGAACGCCTTCATATCATCGTAGAAACCGTTGAGGTTATAGAAGATGCACGGTTGGGACAGCTGATTCAGGCAGATCTTCGACACCACTTCGCTGACTTCCTCCAATGTGCCCGTGCCGCCGGGGAAGGCGATGAACACGTCGCCCAGTTCGATCATGCGGGTACGGCGTTCCGTGATGTCCGGCACGATGACCAGTTCGGTCAGGCCTTTATGCGCCACGCCTTGGTCGGCGAACATCTGCGCCTCGATGCCGGTCACCTCACCGCCGTGCGCCAGCACCGTATCGGCTATCACAGCCATCAGGCCCTCATCCGAGCCGCCATACACGAGACGGTTGCCATTGCCGGCGATCCATGCGCCCAATTCCTCGACGGCCTTCCTGTACGACGGGTCGTTGCCCTCATGGGCTCCCAGATATACGGTGATGTTCATTTATCGCCTTTCCAACGTGATTGCCTTGTTCGATCCGTTGACTGTCGTGCCGACGATTCGGTAATGCCTGGTTTCGGGGATCTTCTCGCCGCCACGGACAAGATAGGCCACTCTTTCGGTGTCCAGGTCATCGATATGACGTACTTGCGCGGGACTGCCGTGCAGCGGCGCGTAACCGCCGCGCGTGCTCACCTCGCCGTCCTTCAGAAAATGGTAGTTGCCGCATGAGCGGAAATAGTATAGGGATTCAATATAGTCGAATTCGCTGGATGCCACCACCGCGTTATCCGCGTCGCAGGCCACGGTGCGTGCCGTCCGCGCGGTTTGCGGCGTGGTCTGCTGTTCGTAGATGTAGTTTCCTTGGAACGCGAAGCCGATGGAACCGCCTGCGAGTACCGCGATCGACAGCAGCCATGCGCTCCAATGACGCAGGAAGCGGGTGGCTTTGCCGCAAAAGTCCCCGGCACCGGTCTCCCGCGTGCCAAGGACGATGCGCGAGCACAGCAATCCCAGGAACATATAGTTGAACGGGGCGAATGGGCACACGTAGCGGATGGTGAAGAATCCATAAGGTGCGGTAAACGGTTCGCGGACTGCCGCGAAAACCAGCAGCAGCGACAATGGGACGAACGCGAAAAACGCCAGATGCCGTGCCGCGCGTCCGCTGTCGGCGCGATCTTCGGCGGCCGCCACCGACCCGGCAGCTGATGGTTCCATGCCGGACCGGACCGTGGACCCGGCCGTATCGCGCAAACGCGACGATCCTGCGATCAACACCGCCAACATTGCCAGAAGCGCCACAGTCATCCCTGAAGTCAAGCGTTTGGCATCGAAGCCGGTCGTGAGAATGGAAAACACCGAAGTGAGTTCACTCAGATTCATGGTCTCCTTCAACGGGGGCAAAGCCGAGGAGGCGAACTGGCCGACCGCGGAAGGAATCCATGGAATGTACAGCGCCACGGCGAGCGCGTAGGGAATCAGCATGCGTGGGAAACGACGCGCATGGCCATGACGGCGTAACGCGACATACAGCCATAACACGTGTGTCATCCACACGAATGCCATCATGTATTGCGAGTACATGCCCAACGCCACCACTATGGCGTAGGCGATCCACCATCGTCGATCGGCAATCCTGCGAAGGGCCGTCGAACCTCGTCCCGACCGACGCCGATCCGGACGCATCCCATCCTTGCGCATCGCGCGCAGCAGCAGATACGTGCCCAGCACGGACAGGAACGGGATCAACGAATACATGCGAATCTCATACCCGTACCGAAGCATCAGCGGCGCGAACACCACAAACGGCGAAGCCAACAGGGCATGGCGCTCGCCGGCCATGAAACGGAGCAGAACCATCGACATCAGAACAGTCAACCCGCAGAACACGCAGCTCATCGCACGCAATGCCATGACATCCGAGCCGAACACCGAAATCCACATGCGCAGCAGCAGATAATAGAGCGGCGGATGCACGTCGACCTTCAGCAGATCCATCATTCGGGCGAATGGCTGGCTCTCCACAATGAGCGTATACCCCTCGTCGAACCAGATGGAACGGCCGACGCCCAGCGCGAACGACCCGCAGGCGGCGGCGATCGCGCATACCGCCGTGACACAGGCAAAACGATGCTTCGAAACGGATTGTCCTATCGACATGGTGTGGTTTCCCTTTTCATTGTCCAAACATATGGTGGAACGTCGGTCCTTGAGAATGCCATGGCCATGGTCGGAATCGGCGTATCCCATCATTCCCATGCCGCATGGCGTATGCGCCATGTCAGCGCATCACCAGACCGCCGTCGACATGCAGGGTCTGTCCCGTGATGAACGCGGCATCGTCTCCCGCGAGCATGGCCACGGCGCCGGCGATGTCCTCGGCGGTGGCGAGCCTTCCAAGCGGCGTGGAGGCGATGATGCGCTCGCGCATGTCCTCGGTGGTGGCCCGACTCGAATCGGTGCCCACGGTCAGTCCGGCCGCGATGGCGTTCACGGTCACGCCCCAAGCGCCCGCCTCCTGCGCCAAGGACCGGGTGAAGCCCACCAATGCGCCTTTGGCCGCGGTGTAATCGTGATAAGGCACGATGGGGGAGTCGACGAGGTTGCTGGATATGTTGATGATGCGTCCGCCGGCCTGACGTCGCATCTGCGGCAGCACGGCCTCGCAGGTGTTGTACGCGCCTTTGAGACAGCCTTCGAGCTGCGCCGCGTAATCGGACCATCCGATCGAGCCGAAGGTTTTGCGGTTGCGCGGATCGAACGAGTAATGCGCGAACGCGTTGTTGACGAGAATGTCGAGACCGCCGAACGTGGTGACCGTGGTGGACACCATGCCGCGCACCTGCTCGGCGTCGGTGACGTCCGCCTTGCATGTGATCACGCGACCGGCCGCATCGCAATCGTCCATGATCCGTTGCGCGCACTGCCGGGCACGCTCGTCGTTGCTGACATAATCGATGACCACGCACGCTCCCGCACGCGTCAGACGGCGTGCGATCGCCGCTCCGATGCCACGGCTTGCGCCAGTGACCACCGCCACACGTCCGGCAAGCGGCGCGTTTTCAGACTGCTGCATAATGAGGATTTCCTTTCGATTCGGAAAAACGTTTCGTAAGAATTCGCGCGATCATTCGACGTCCATGTCGAAGCCGTCGCAATACGTGTCGGTATTGCGTTCGATATCGACGGCATGCACCAGATCAAGCAGATTGAAGCCGCCGTCGTGATGCCAGCCGGATTTCGCGCGATTCATCTCGCCTACCGGGCAGATGCGGTCGATGCCGGTCTCGCCGACGCGTTGCGCCACGTCGAACAGCCGGTCCGGAGCGAGCGCCACACCGCAGGTCTGCAACCATTGCGCGTAAGGGCGCAGCGTGGGCAGCGCGTCCTCGACATGGTCCACCGCCACGATGTTGACGGTGCGGTTCAGTGGTGTGGACAGCGAGTCGTCCATGCCGATGGACGGATAGTACAGCACCGTCCAGTCGGTGCCCGAACGCGACTGCACCACGAACGGGTCGTCGGACGGCGCATCATCCGCGTTGCCGGCCGCGGCGGCCATCGGGCCGGCGCCCAGCATCAGCGCTTTCATCTGCGCGGTGGAACGCAACCGCTGAATCGCCATGGACTCCTCTTCGGACGGTGTGGAACGGGGATATTTGCGCTGCTGCCCGTCCAATTCGCTGGCAAGCAGTTCGGCGACCTGCGCCGGAGACATCGCGCCGCCACGTTCCACGAACATGGTTTGCGGCGCCAGACAGCTTTGCTGGTCGTATGTGGCCACGTCGATTGCCATACGATGCACGGTGCCGGCATACAGGTCGGCGCGAAGCGCCTCGCGGCCGATCAGCGAGAAGCCGATTTTCGCGCCGTAGCTGAGGAAAGGCTTTCCGGCACGTACGCGCGGGCGAATCGCCTCGGTGGTGTGCGACGAACCGTACGCGACCACCGCATCCGCCTCGCCAATCGCGGCATCCTCCAAATCCACGGTGCCGCCACGCCAAGGCACAATCGCCAAAGCGTCCGCCATATCGGGGTCGACGCTTGCCAGGGAACGGGCGAACAGCACCGGCATCAGCGGCTCGTCGAACGACGATTTGCCGAGAATCGCGCTTTTCGTCAGCAGACCCATCGTCATGCTCCACACGGGAATGCCCGGCACATTGCTGGAAAACACGTGGAACGACAATTCCGGACCGTACAGCCGCGTGTATCCGCCCGAACGGTTCGGGCGATACTCGTCAAGCATCTGCGGGCAATTCAACTCGTCATCCACGAAACGCAGCAGCTCACGCCGACGGAACATGCGCATGTACCGCTTCAATTCGATACGCACCATGGACGCGTCATAGCCGGTGACCGCGGGAATGAGCCGCTCCGCAAGCCGACGTTCCGGATATTCCGGATCCGTCCACAATTCTACGGCGCGCGCGATCACGTCGACGATCCCGTCCGTGGAATACCGCGCCAGTTTCTCGGCGCGATGCCGCCGCACCGACGCCGCCAGCGCATGCACGGCATCGGCGTCGAGACGGGGGAAACGCAACGTCGCCGTGCCGCCATCGGACGCCGTGACGTTGCGTGTGTCGAAATCATGGAACTCGAAATCCCGCGGCGCGTGGAAAATGTCGACGTCGCTCATGCGTTGGCCGCCATCACCTCGTCGACGGTGATCGAACAGCCACGCGCCTCGGCGCCCTTCGCACGACCGTTCAGCACATAGCCATGTTCGGTGCGCACACCCAGATCCTCCGTCAGAATAGCCAGGCACGAATTCCAATTCGCCAGATCATAATGCGCGATCACACCCTGCTCGCCATCGGCGACCGGCGTAAGCGAAGCCGGATCGAGGAACACCGAACGCACCCACGACGGCGTGGCTTTGAGATAATTCGACGAACCATCCGTGTAATAGGACAGGATGTTCTGATCGTAGATCTGCGAACTCAACTCCGTCATGCCATACATGTTCACGCAATGCGAGCGCTTCACGCCGAACACTCGTTCGAACGCCGCATACAGGTCGTCGACCGTCATGTCGGTGCGCGTGCTTTTGAAACCGCCCGTATCGAACACGCGGGAATCGGCGGCCAGAGCGTAGGTCTTGCCCTGCTTGTCCAGATAATCCAGCAGATACAGGTAGGCGGAGGAGGCGCCCATAAGCATCACCGGTTCGCCGTCGGCCGCGGCCTCGTCGAGGAAGCGCTCGACGCCCGTGAAATCAAGGCCATCCTCATGGAAGAAGAAGCCGCTGCCTTCGGCGCCGCACTGCTCCACGGCGCGGGTCAGATATCGGGACAGCGACGAATGCTCGTTCATGTCCCATGCGGGGGAGAGGACCGCGATGCGGATGCGCTCGCGGTCGGGCATGATGAAATGCCTGAACGGCACGATCATCGACTCGTCCCACACCTGCAGGTCGGGGTGGAAGTTGCGCCCGCGTTGACCGGGATGCGTGGTACCGCTGGTGGTGAACACCGCTTCGCAATCCTGTTCGGGCACGGAGGTGAGCGTCAGCATTTTGAAGCCGTCCACCGGCATGGGGGGAATCTGCATCCAGTTGGCGAGCGTCTGCGGCGTCACGCGTTTGGACATGCAGTAGGCGCGGTATGGGAGGTTGCGCTCGAATTGAAAGGCGAAGATATGCTTCGCCAGCGTGTCAAACGCCTCATCGGGCGCCTTGCCGCAGCCGTATTGTGCGATGAAGTCGAGCACCTTCCGTTTGATGGTTTCCTTCGTCTCGTCGATGTTCGTGGATTCCTGCGATTGCCCCATGCTCATGCCATGTCCTTTCCGTCGTATGGTTGTCGGATTATTCGGATGCTTTCGATTATTCCGCTTGTTTCGTCCGCTCGTCTGCGTGTCGTGCGATAAAGTTCGTCAGGTCGATGATGAGGGCCTTGAGAATCACGACGCTGAACGCGCCGACCAGAATCGAATTCGAGAAGAACACGTGCGCTCCTCCTTCAAGACCGCTCAACGCGTTCGGCAGGGCGATGCCAAGCAGCAGGGAAAGGCCGATCACCACTTGGGTGCGGTCGTCGCTTTCCACCTTGCGCAGCGTGTTGAAGCCGGTGCTGATGAGGCTTGCGGCGGCCGGCAGGAAGATGCCGCCGATCACGGGGGATGGGATGAGCGACAGCACTGCGCCCGCCTTCGGAATGAAACCAAGCACTACGAACACCACGCCGGCAATGATCACCGGCACGCGGGTGCGGGTCTTGCCTTCGTCGGTGACTTTGAGCAGCGCCACGTTCTGCGGATACGCGGTGGTGGTGAAACCACCGATCAGCGAGGAGATCGCCGAACCGGCGGCCTCTCCGGCAAGACCGTAACGCACCTGGCGGTCCTGGAGCTTCGTGCCTTGGATCTCCGTGGCCGCCTGATACACGCCGAGGGCTTCCATGATGGCCACCAGATAGGCGATGAAGAACGGTACGAAAATCGCCGCGTTGAAATCGAAACCGCCATACGGCATGAACTTGGGCAGGCCGAGCCACGGCTTGGAGGCCACCGCGGAGAAGTCGGCCATGCCGAACGCCAGAGACAGCGCGGTGCCCACGACCAGTGCGATCAGATACGACAGCGCCTTCACCATGCCCTTGCCGAACTGGGAAAGCACTACCACCAGCACGCAGGTGATGATGGAGACGGCCAGCGTCTTCGGATCGGCGAAGCCCTTGTCTCCCGGCGCGCCGCCAAGGAACTCGCTCAATGTGAATCCCGACAGGGAGACGCCGACGAGGAAGATGATCACGCCCGATACGATCGGGGTGAACAGGAACCGCAGCTTCTCGATCACACGCGTCAGGCACAGCACCAGGAAAATCAGCGAGCTGATGAAGATGGACGTGCCGGCCGCGGCAAGTGATCCGGCGGTGCCGGCGGCGATCATCAGCGCGTCGAACGCCGCGGAAGGACCCTGAACGATGGGCAGGCGCACCAGTTTCGTGGCCTGGATAAGCGTGACCAGGCCGGAGACGATGAAAATGGCGTTCACCATGTTCGACGACAATGCCAACGGCAGACCGATGGCGCCCGCCACGAACACCGGATCAAGCCACACGTTTGATACGAGCACATGCTGCAATCCCAGCAGGGCGTTCTTCGGCGTGACCTTCTTTTCGGCTGACGAACCGGCTTCCGCCACACTCGTTTCGGTTTTCTTTCTGGTTGCGGCATCGCCGTGCGGCTGCGTCTGCGTCTGCGTCGATGGCTTTTCGTTGGCCATGGTGTCCCTTCTCGACTTCCATTGGGTATGTGCACAAGCCGAAATACAACGGAGATCGTCTCTACGGGACGCGACGCGTTTTGCCGGTACTGTTCCTACGCAAGCATTACCTTGATCAGGTCAAGGGTCCGGGCGGTCGCCCGTCTCAGCCGTATTCGGCACCCCCTGTACTTCGACGCGCCCAATCATAACGCCACCGTCCAACCGAAACAGGAAAAATACGGCATGCGTGTCCGTTGCATGGGGACGCATGCCGTATTTCTTTTCGAGAAGCTGCCGACGCTTATCTGCGACGCCTGATGGGAGCCAGCTCGAACACCTCGTCGGACGTCTTCGCCACTTCCGGACTGTGCGTGACGATGATGACGCAACGATGCCCATCATGCGCCAACGTTCGGAAAATACCCATGATGTCGTCCTGGGTGGCCAGGTCGAGATTGCCGGTCGGCTCGTCAGCGACGATGATGGAAGGGCCGTAGCTTAGCGCGCGGGCGATCGCCACACGCTGCTGTTCGCCGCCGGACAGGTGCAGGATACGTTCGTTCGCGTATTCCTTCGGCAAATGCACCTGTTCGAGCAGTTCCTCGACGATCGTCCTCTTCGACTTGTCGAACGTTTTGCCGGACGCGTCCATCGACAGGATGATGTTCTCCGCGACCGTAAGGTTCGGCAGCAGGTTGAAGTTTTGGAAGATCACGCCGATGTCGTGGCTGCGGAAACGGTAGCGGTCGCGTTCCGACAGGTCGGTGCCGTCGACCAGCACCATCCCTTCCGTGGGATTCGCCAGTCCCGAGATCGGTGATAGCAGCGTGGTTTTGCCTGCTCCGGACGGTCCGGTGATGGCATGCACCTTGCCGGCTTGGAAATCGTGGCTGATGTTCTTCAGCACACGCTTGCCGCCTTTGGCGTAGGCGTAGCTGACATTGTCCAGGCGCAATGTGGGCGGATTGGTCCGCTGCGATTGTGCGCCGTTGGCTTCGACGGTTTCTTTTGCGATTGCCGTATCGGCGGTATCCGCGGAATTCGTTGTCATGGGAGGTCCTTTCCAGAAAAAACGTGCGATTGGATTGTCAGGAACGGTCGGCGAGCGATTTGGAGATGATGGCATCGCCATCACTGCTCGCGTCATAGCCGAACACCTTGCCCTTCACCATCGTGAAGCTGCCATTGGAGGCGTTGGCGACGGCCTCGTCGCTGGAGAAGCCGATTAGGGAGAAATCGCCGCTGACCATGCCCGCGCCGTCTTTGCTGCCCGCGACGTCGCCCATTTGTCCGTCGGGGCCACCGGACTGTTCATCCTGACGGGTGCCGTTATCCGTACCGGCGGTATCAGACGAATCCTTCATATTGGACGAGCCGGACGAGCTGGAGGAATCCGAACCGGACGAATCGGTGACCGGCTGGAAATCGTCGGTCGCCGCCAACCCCGTGGTCTCCATATAATAGTGGATTTCACCGCGGATGAAGCCTTCGCGTACTTCTGATAGTCGGCAAGCGAAAACTGCTTGTCGGCCAAAGCGGAACGCATGGCGTCGAAGTCAGGTTTGGCGGAAGCATCGGACGAATCGGAATCCGACTTGGACTGCTCGCGCGATTCGGAAATGAGTTTGCCGCGATCAAGGCTGATCTGCGCGGTGACGGTGGTGTTATCTAATCCGCTGCTTCTTGCGGTGGCGGCCGCCTGCCGGATGGATAGGCCGATTGTGGCGGCAGCGGCGATGATGGTCACGATGACGATGATGAGCATATTGCGTCCCTTGTTGCGGGTGACGCTTTTCCATGCGTTTTTGACGACGAACATGGCTGTTTCCTTATGTGTTTCGATAGATATGAGCGACTGATGGTTCCGCGCCGCTCGCGATCGGCGTTTATGCTGATGGTAAAAGTTGTATCTGGCATACAACAGAAAGACGCTTTGTTCGCGCTGGGATGTGGCTGGATGTTTTCTGGACGCCTCGAAACATGACATGGCCGCGTCGCCAACCGCTTCGAAGGTGTTAGGCTAACGCGTATGCCTATGAAATCCGAAGTCATTGCAAACCCAAGGGCCGAACGCGTCCGCAGGGTCTCCGAACTTGCCGACAGGAAAGGCCGCAAGCGGTCCGGCAGGTTCATGGTGGAAGGACCGCAGTCGGTACGTGAACTGCTCTCCTGGCATCCCGACATCGTCGAGGATCTGTATGTGGAGGTCGTCTCCGCCGAACCGGACGCGGCTTTCATCACGCCTACCGTGGCGCAGATGGCCGGCAAGGCCATGCAGGCCGGTGCTTACGTGCATAAGGTGACGCATGCCGTCATGCAGCACATGAGCTCCGACGCGCAGGGAGTGCTCGCCGTCGCCGACATGCGCGCTTTCCTCGATTCCGCCGTCATTGATGGCGATTTCGACGAACGCACGATGGTCGCCGCGTTCTGGCAGGTGCGCGATCCGGGCAACGCCGGCACCGTGATCCGTTCCGCGGATGCGGCCGGTTGCGCGGGCGTGGTGCTGGTGGACGACTGCGTGGACATCTTCAACCCGAAGGTGATTCGTTCCACTGCCGGCTCGCTGTTCCATCTGCCGGTCGTCTCCATGGGCACGGACGAGTATTTCGATTGGTGTGCGGAACGCGGACTCGCCGTGTACGCCGCCGACGTGTATGGTACCGACGCACGGCCGCCGGAACCGCTTACGGACGTGCTTGCCGTGCCGCAATCACTTGCGCAAGCCAAGACGGTGCTGTTCGGCAACGAGGCGCGCGGGCTGACCCAGGATGTGTTGGAACGCGTCGACAGAATCGTGTCGATTCCCATCTACGGCAAGGCGGAATCGCTCAATCTCGGCACCAGCGCGGCGGTGATGCTGCTGAGCTTGGCTATGTCGAGTCATGTTGAAAGAATGTGAAGTCGTAAAAACGTTGGAATTGCGCGTTTTATGCGTAAAACAAACGGTTGATAAGAAAGGTATCTCGTGGCAGAGGGTGCGGTATTCGACGCCCAAGCGGTAACCGATGCGGTTGCCGAGGGCATCGCGAAAATCGAAAACGCCTCCACAATGGAGGAATTGAAAGCCATCAAGACGCAGTACGCCGGAGCGGAATCCGCGATGACGCAGGCCAGCAAGGCCATCGGCGCGTTGCCGAAGGACCAGAAGAAAGACGCCGGTAAGCTCATGGGCAAGCTTCGCGCCGACTTCGGTCGTGCGTTCGGCACCAAGGAAAAGCAAGTCAAGGCCGAAGAAGAGGCCCGCGAGCTTGCTGCCGAAACCGTGGATATGACCTTGCCGGTCAACCGCAAGCCGCTTGGCGCCCGCCATCCGCTGCCGAAGCTGATGGAGGATGTCGAGGACTTCTTTATCTCCATGGGCTGGCAGATTTCCGACGGTCCGGAAGTGGAAACCGAATGGTATGACTTCGACGCGCTGAACTTCGGTCCGGACCATCCGGCCCGCCAGATGCAGGACACCTTCTACGTCAAGGGCAATCAGGCCAAGGACGCCGCGGGCTTCGTCGGCTCCAACATGGTGCTGCGCACCCAGACTTCGTCCGATCAGGTCCGTGGACTCATCACCCGTGGCGTGCCGCTGTACATCGCCTGCCCGGGCCGTGTGTTCCGTACCGACGAACTTGACGCCACCCACACCCCGGTGTTCCATCAGGTGGAGGCCCTCGCCGTGGACAAGCATCTGACCATGGCCGATTTGAAGGGCGTGCTCGACAAGCTTGCCGTGGCCATGTTCGGCCCGGAAGCCAAAACCCGTCTGCGTCCGAGCTACTTCCCGTTCACCGAGCCGAGCGCCGAGCTCGACCTGTGGTTCCCCGATAAGAAGGGCGGCGCCGGTTGGCTTGAATGGGGCGGCTGCGGCATGGTCAACCCGAACGTGCTGAAGTCTGCGGGCCTCGATCCTGAGGTCTACACCGGCTTCGCCTTCGGCGTCGGCGTGGAACGTACCCTGCTGCTGCGCCACGACATCAACGACATGCACGACCTGGTGGAAGGCGACGTGCGATTCAGCGAACAGTTTGTGATGGGGGAGTGATTGACCCATGCCAATGGTTGACATTGATTGGCTCAAGGACCATGTCGAGGTTCCGGAAGGCCTTACGTACGAACAGCTTGCCAAGGATCTGGTGAAGGTCGGCCTCGAAGAGGAAGAGATCCACACCTCCCAGGTCACCGGCCCGATTGTCGTCGGCTATGTGGTCGACGCCACTCCGGAACCGCAGAAGAACGGCAAGATCATCAACTGGTGTCATGTGGACGTCGGCGACGAATACAACGAGACCGATGAAAACGGCAACAAGGTGCCACGCGGCATCATCTGCGGAGCTCCGAACATGGCAGCCGGCGAGAAGGTTGTCGTGACCCTGCCGGGCGCCGTGCTGCCAGGCGATTTCAAGATCGAACCGCGCAAGACCTACGGCCACATCTCCAACGGCATGTGCGCCTCCGAGCGTGAGCTTGGTCTGGGTGATAACCACGACGGCATCATCCTGCTACGCAAGTACGGCTTCACCCCGGAGGAATACGAAAAGCTCCAGCCGGGCGATGACGCCATGCATCTGCTGCACCTGGACCAGCCGCTGCTGGAAATCAACATCACCCCGGATCGCGGCTACGCGTTCTCCTACCGTGGCGTGGCCCGCGAATACCACCATTCCACTGGCGCCGTCTACACTGATCCGGCAACCGCCCTCGGCAAGAAGGCGCCCGTCACTCAGGGTCTGCCGGAAGGTGTCAAGAGCGACATCGAAGTGATCGTCGACGACAAGAATCCGATTCACGGTGTGGTCGGCTGCGATCGCTACTACGCGCGCGCCGTGCGTGGTTTCGACCCGGCAAGCCACACGCCGAACTGGATGCGCCGCCGCCTAATCCGCGCGGGCATGCGCTCCATCTCTTTGGCGGTGGACGTCACCAATTACGTGATGCTTGATCTTGGCCAGCCGATGCACGCCTACGATCTGGACAAGATTGAAGGACCGATCGTCGTGCGCCGCGCCAATGAAGGTGAGAAGCTCACCACATTGGACGGCAAGGATCATGACCTGAGCGTCGAAGACCTGCTGATCACCGACTCGCCGAACGGCGAGCGTGGCTCTCGTGTGCTTGGCATCGCCGGCGTGATGGGCGGCCTGTATGGCGAGGTCACTGCTGAAACTAAGAACATCCTGCTGGAATCCGCTCATTTCGACCAGGTGTCGATCGCGCGTTCCGCACGTCGTCACAAGATTCCGTCCGAAGCGTCCCGTCGTTTCGAGCGTGGCGTGGATGATCAGCTGCAGCCCGCTGCCGCCCAGATGGCCGCCGAGCTTCTGGTCAAGTACGGCAACGGCGAGCCGAGCGAGCACCCGACTGATTACAACACCGTCTGCAATCGTCGTCCGATTCTGTTCAAGGCGTCCGAAGTGGCCCGCGTGGCGGGACTGGACACTGACGTGAACACCATCAGCGACATTCTCACCGATATCGGCTGCACTGTGGCCGGCGGTGGCAACGGTGAGTTCTCCGTGACTCCGCCGAGCTGGCGTCCGGACCTCAACGAACCGTGCGATCTGGTGGAGGAAGTGGCCCGTCTGGTCGGCTACGATGAGATTCCGGTCACCGTGCCGCCGGCACCGGTCGAAGGCAAGGTCGGACTGACCGCCGAACAGCTGCGCAAGCGCCAGGTGGCCGACGAACTCGCCGAATACGGCATGGTGGAGACCCTGAGCTATCCGTTCGTGGGCGACGAAGACTACAAGAACTTCGCACTTGACGCCGACGCCACCAAGAAGGTCAGCGTCGAAATTGCCAACCCACTGGCCGGCGATCGCCCGTTCCTGCGTCGCGACATCATCCCGACCCTCGCGCAGACCGTGCAGCGTAACCTGCGCCGTGGCGTGGAAAACGTGTCGCTGTACGAAATCGGACACGTCTACCTGTGGGATCCGAACGCTCCGGCCATTCCGGCATTGCCGGGTGCCGTCAAGCCGACCGACGAGCAGTTGGCCGCGCTTGACGCAGGCCTGCCGGACCAGCCGATGCACGTCGCCGGCATTCTGACCGGCAACGCCGTCGACTCCGGCTGGATGGGCGATCGCCGTGCCGTGGACTGGTCCGACGCAGTCGAAGCCGTGCAGCGTATTTCCGACCGCATCGGCGCAAAGCTCACGTTGGACCAGCCGAAGGCTGAGGACGTACCCGCGCAGTGGCATCCGGGCCGTGCGGCACGTGTGATGGCAGGTGACACGTTCGTCGGCATGGTCGGCGAGCTTCACCCGCATGTCAACGAGGCGTTGGGCTTCCCGGCCCATTCTGCCGCGTTCGAACTGAACCTGACCGCGCTGTTTGCCACCTTGAGCGGCAAGCCGGTGCAGGCCAAGCCGATTTCCACCTTCCCGCCGGTCAAGCAGGATCTGGCCTTCACCGTGTCGACGGACGTCACCGCCGCCGAACTCGAGAAGACCATCGTCGAAGCCGCCGGCAACAGCTTGGAGAGCATCGACCTGTTCGACGTGTACACCGGTGATCAGCTGGGTGAGGGATTGAAGTCCCTTGCATACGCCGTCACGTTCCGCGCTGAGGACAAGACGCTGACCTCCGAGGACAGCGAAGCCATTCGCAAGCGCATCGTGGATGCGGCCGCGAAGCTGGGCGCGCAACTGCGTGCCTGACACGTCAAGTCCATCGAAGTAACCAAAAAGATAAAGAGGACGACATGAACGAACCGGAGCAGAACCAGCCGATCAACCCCGACGAAGGGCAGGAGGCGGCCGGGGCTGCTCCGGTTTCGTCGTCTTCGTCGTCTTCGTCGTCGGACCAGTCGGCACAGCCGGAATTCGGACAGTACAACCAGCCTGAATATGGCGCGATGTCCAACCAGTATCCGGCGAACTACAATCCATACATGTATGGGGCTCCCGAACAGCCCAAGCCGGCGGACGATGCACAACAAACGGCGCAGCGGCCGCAGACGAATCCGTATATGCAGAACGGGTATCCGGCGAATCCATATGATGCATCGGGACGGCAGCAATCAGGCCAGCCCAATGGCTATCAGTATGGACCAAATCAATACGGGCCAAACCAGTATGGGCCGAATCCATACCAACAGCCCGGCATATATCCCATCAACCCGAATGATCCCAGCCAGAACCCCCTGTACGGCCATTGGGATAGCTATGCGATCATCTCGTTCGTGTTCGCACTATTCCTGCCGGTACCGGTCATCCCTGCGGTGATGGGCGCCATCGCCATGTGGCGTACCAAAAAACTGCATATGAAAGGCTACGCGCTTGGCGTGGCAGCGCTGATTATCAACGTGCTGTACACCATTGCGGTGATTTGGATGACGGTTCACGGCATTTCCACAGCCGATTTGTATAACCAGATGATGCAGTACATGTTCGGTGGCAGTGGACAAAGTGGTGATTCCAGCTCGATTTCCGCCTGAAACCAATCTTTTTATGTTCGTCTGAACGGTCCCGTTATGGGCGGTGACCACTATCCGACACGATTGAACTGCATAATTATGCAATGTAGTGCATAAAGTGTATGCTGAATGTGTTTCAACGAGTCAAGGAAAAGAGACGTGACATGGCCAAATACACGGTAGCCGTGGCTGGCGCGACTGGATACGCGGGTGGTGAGGCGTTGCGCATACTCGCGGCACACCCGAATTTCGAAGTGACCTGCGTCGCCGGACATTCTTCGGTGGGGGACAAGCTTGGCAAGCATATGCCGCACATTCCGCAGTTGGCGGACCTCGTGGTCGAGGACACCACGCCGGAAGTGCTCAACGGCCATGACGTGATCATCCTGGCATTGCCGCACGGCGCTTCTGGAGCGCTGGCTTCCCAGCTTGATCCGAACGCAGTGGTGGTGGATCTGGGTGCCGATCACCGCCTTGAGGAGAAGAGCGCGTGGGACGCGTTCTACGGCGGTGACTTCTACCAGCATTGGACCTACGGCATGCCGGAACTCATCACCGGCGTCGCGGCTGACGGCTCCTACAGCCGTCAGCGTGAAGCGCTTCCCGGCGCCAAGCGCATTGCGGGACCGGGCTGCAACGTCACTGCGACCACGCTGGCTTTGCAACCGGGCATTGCGCAGGGTCTTGTCGAACCGAAAGACATCGTGGCTGATTTGGTGGTCGGTTATTCCGGCGCCGGCAAGAACCTCAAGCGCACCAATCTGCTTGCGGCTGAGGCGTTCGGCTCCGCACTGCCGTATTCGGTAGGCGGTACGCACCGCCACATTCCGGAGATCCTGCAGAACTTCGCGCACGCGGCCGGCAAGAGTGCTGCGGAGGCGGACGATTACACCCTCGCCTTCACGCCGATTCTCGCGCCGATGGCGCGTGGCATTCTCGCCACCGTTTCCGCCAAACTCACCGACAAAGCGCTTGGCATGACGGATGCCGAGATCCGCCAGGTCTGGCTGGACGCATACGAAGGCCAGGATTTCATGGTGGTGCTGCCTGAAGGCGTAATGCCGGCCACCGCCAACATCATCGGTTCTAACGCGGCCCACATTCAAGTGGTCGTCGACCATCATGCCGGCCGCCTGCTGGCATTCGCGGCCATCGACAACCTCAACCGAGGAACCGCCGGACAGGCCGTGCAGTCGCTGAATGTGGCATTGGGACTTCCTGAGGATGCAGGATTGACGAAGATTGGAGTGGCACCGTGAGCGTAACGTTCGCACAAGGTTTTTCCGCAGCTGGCGTGGCAGCTGGCATTTCCGCGGTCGAAGGCAAGAAGGATCTGGCTCTCGTGGTCAACAATGGACCGCTTGACGCCGCTGCCGGCGTGTTCACCTCGAACCGTTTCTGCGCGGCTCCTGTGCAGTGGTCGAGGAACATCGTATCCGACGGCCATGTGAAGGCCGTGATTCTGAACTCCGGCGGCGCCAACGCATGCACCGGCAAGCCAGGATACGAGCAGTCCAAGGCCACCGCTGAAAAGGTCGCCAGCCTCATCGGCGCCAAAGCCGAAGACGTGGCCGTATGTTCCACTGGTCTCATCGGCGAATTGCTGCCGCTCGACAACGTGCTGTCCGGCGCGGACAAGGCATTTGAAACCCTTGCCGATACCGCCGAAGCCGGAGCCGATGCGTCGCACGCCATCATGACCACCGACACCAAGCCGAAAACCGTCGAGCTGGAAGGTTCCAACGGCTTCCGTATCGGTGGCATGGTCAAGGGTTCCGGCATGATCGCCCCGCAGCTGGCCACCATGCTGTGCGTCATCACCACCGATGCCGTCGTGACCGCCGGACAGCTTCAAGCCGCCTTGAACGTCGGAGTCGAAATGTCGTTCAACCGCATCGACGTGGACGGCTGCATGTCCACCAACGACACCGTGCTGCTGCTGGCTTCCGGCGCGTCCGGCATCGAACCGGAACCGGACGAGTTCAACGAGCTCGTGGCCAAGGCCACCGCCTCGCTCGCTCGCCAGATCATCGGCGACGGCGAAGGCGCAAGCCATGACATCCGTGTCAAAGTTACCGGCGCGACCACCGAAGAAGCCGCTCTGGCATGCGGCCGCGCGGTCGCAGCGTCCAATCTGCTCAAATGCGCCATCTCCGGCAACGATCCGAACTGGGGCCGTATCGTCAGCTCCCTTGGCACCGTGCCGTCCGACGTCGCACCATACGATTCCGAAAAGGTCACGGTGGACGTCAACGGCGTACGCATCTGCGAAAACGGCGGAGCCGGACGCGACCGCTCCGAAGTGGACATGACCCCACGCGAGGTGCACATCGACATCGACCTGAACGCCGGAGAAGCGGAAGCGACCGTCTGGACCGACGATTTGACCCACGAATACGTACACATCAACGCTGACTACGAAAGCTGATCGAAC